>OBVL01000007.1_pt1 | contig 167313 bp, 168 predicted proteins | sample 1476161 | NCBI WGS metagenome assembly OBVL01 (sample SAMEA2580010, study PRJEB22360) | human gut metagenome | biome: human gut; feature: human-associated habitat; material: faeces | place: Denmark | collected 2008/2010
CTGATATATTTCTAGTTTATCTTCATAACTTAATTTCATACAAAAACACCCCAATCGTTAGATTTTTTTCTGTCTAACTTTTGGGGTGCAGGTCACTTTAAGCATCCTTTTTAGTTTGTAAGAGTGTTCATTAGAAAAAGAAAAACTCCATTTGGAGTTTTCATTGGATATTATTTAGCCAATTTAGCAGCAAGACGTGCTTTATCGCGGCTAGCTTTGTTTTTGTGAATCAAACCTTTTGATTCAGCTTTATCGATGCTTGCAGAAGCGGCACGGAAAAGCTCTTCAGATGGGTTAGCTTCAAATGCTTTGATAGCAGAACGCATAGCTGATTTTTGTGCTGAATTTTTTTCGTTTTGTTTAACGTTAAGTTCAGCGCGTTTGATAGCTGATTTAATATTTGCCAATGTTTTCACCTCCAAATTAATCTAACTACATTATTATATAGAATTTATTGCGTTTTGGCAAGTCTTAATCACTGTTTCAGGAAAATTTACTTATATTTTCAAGTAAATGTGATCAATTTTGTGATTATCAGTCTTGTGTAAAATTAATTCTGCCCTATTTCGAGTGGGCTCGATATATTTTTCTAGATTTACGAGATTGACAGTTTTCCAGACCATTTTGGCAAACTCTAACGCGTCTTTGTGTGGCATTTTAACAAATCTATTATAGTAGTTTGTCTTGTCTGTCTTAGCAAGTTCTAGTAAGCTGTCAAAACGTTCTAGGTACCATTTTTCAATTAAATCATTTTCAGCATCAATATAGATAGAAAAATCAAAGTAGCCAGTCATATAGATACGTTTATTTTTTTGATTCTGAAAAACATTGATTCCTTCGACGATTAAGAAATCAGGTGCTTCAATAACTTGTTCTTGATCAGGAATTATGTCGTAAACTTCGTGTGAGTAAACAGGAATACGAGCTGTCATTCCATTTTTGACAGCGTCAAGAAAGTTTAAAAGAAGTTCCATGTTATAACTTTCAGGAAATCCTTTACGGTCTAAGATATTTTGCTCAATTAAGACCTTATTGGGATAAATAAATCCATCGGTCGTTACCATTTCAACTTTACTATCTTTAAATGTTCGAGATAGTAGAAGTTGTAGAAGACGGCTGGTCGTTGATTTCCCAACAGCTACTGAACCAGAGATTCCGATAATAAAAGGTCGTTTACTTGCATCTTTTTTTAAAAAGATACTTTTTGAAAACGAAAGGTTTTCTTGAGCGTTTTTGTAAATTTGAATCAAACTGATTAAAGGAAGATAAACTTCAATAACATCTTGGATACTGATGTTATCATTTAAACTTTTAATCGATTCAAGTTCCTCAGCTGTGAGAAGCGGCTGAGTTTTTCGATGCAATTCCTGCCAAGTCTCGCGAGAAATAAGATCAAAATTAATAAATTCATTAGTCATACGAAACTCCTTAAAGAGGTTATGTACCTTATTATAGCATTTTAAGCTTTAGTTGAAAACAGTTACAATGCTTGATATGATAGAAGAGTATGATAAAATAGAAGTGCATTATAAGAGAAAGTGATAGAAGAATGACTAAAATGTATTATGCAGAAAACCCTGATAGTGCTCATGACATTCATGAATTAAAAGTTACCTTGCTTAGGCAATCGTTTACTTTTTTAACTGATTCAGGCGTTTTTTCTAAAAAAATGGTAGATTATGGGAGTCAAGTCCTTTTAAATACCCTAGATTTCGAAAAAGGAAAGACACTGTTAGATCTTGGTTGTGGGTATGGTCCTTTAGGAATTTCACTAGCAAAAGTTCAAGATATTAAACCAACTATGGTTGATATCAATAATCGTGCAATTGATTTAGCGAAACAAAATGCACAAAAAAATGGTGTCGAAGCTGATATTTTCCAATCAAATATCTACGAGAAAGTCAATGGAACATTTGATTATATCATCAGTAATCCGCCAATTCGTGCAGGAAAACAAGTTGTCCATACAATTATTTCTGAAAGTATTAACTATTTAAAAGTTGGTGGCAATTTGACAATTGTTATTCAGAAAAAACAAGGTGCACCAAGTGCAAAAGCCAAAATGGAAGAAGTTTTTGGAAATGTTGAGATTTTAAAGCGCGATAAAGGCTATTATATTTTACGTAGTGAAAAAATAAAATAAGTGAATAAAAAATCTTTATTGGATTAGTTATTATTTCTAGTTCGATAAGGATTTTTTTGTTAAATTCCTTTAATGACAAGTTTTGTGACAAATGTCATAGAATAATTATGACATTTTAGTCACTTTTTTAAAGTATAATTATTCATATAAAAATCATAAAACAAACTAATGTAAAGCGGTTGCAAAACCGAAACTCACTAATTTTACGGTCGCAAAATCTTGTTGTTTATAGTAAAATAATAGGAAAAGGTTCAGAAATACCGAATATGACACATGACACATATGTCATATTAAGTGCGAAAAGGTTGCTATAATAAGGTTTTTTATATAGAAGTTAAACAAAATAAGCGTTTTAATTAATTTTCGGTTTTTGCCATTTTTACTCTTTATTAAAAAAATAGCAAAAAAGACTTACATTCTATCAAAAAAATGGTAGAATAGATAGAGTGTAATTATTAATGAAATGAAAATAACATTTTCAGGAAGGAAAGGAAATTATATTAATGTCAATTAACAAATACATTGATCACACTTTATTGAAACCTGAAAGCACTCAAGATCAAATTGATAATCTTATTGCTGAAGCTAAAGAATACAACTTTGCTAGTGTCTGTGTTAACCCAACTTGGGTTTCTCGTGCTGCAGAAGCCTTAAAAGATTCTGATGTAAAAGTTTGTACTGTTATCGGATTTCCTCTAGGAGCTAACACAAGTCGTGTGAAAGCATTTGAAACAAAAGATGCTATCGAAAATGGTGCTGATGAGATTGATATGGTAATTAATATCGGTCGCTTGAAAGCAAAAGAGTATGATTTTGTTGAAAATGATATTCGTGCTGTTGTTGAAACAAGCGGTGATAAATTAGTAAAAGTTATCATTGAAACATGTCTTTTAACTGATGAAGAAAAAGAAAAAGCATGTCAACTGTCTGTAGCGGCAGGAGCTGATTACGTTAAAACATCTACTGGTTTTTCAACTGCAGGAGCAAATGTTTATGATGTTGCTCTTATGCGTAAAACAGTTGGACCTAACGTTGGGGTAAAAGCTGCCGGTGGAGCTCGTTCATACGCTGATGCTGAAGCGTTTGTTAAAGCTGGTGCAACACGTATTGGAGCATCATCTGGTGTTGCAATCGTGAACGGTGAAACAGCTGCAGAAGGTAGCTATTAATCAGTGTTTACTTTAAAAAGATAATTTATTTTCTATATGGACGGTCGCGATGACGGTCAGGTGGTAACGATGCCACAGTTTCGTAGACTTAGCCTAAGTCTATTTTCAGAGTGTTCATTAAGCCAATTGGCTTGATAGATTTTAGCAACAAACGTTGCTTATAAGTTTTTTTAGGAGGGTTCATTTTTCATGAACAAGAAAATTGTTGGTCTTGGACTTGCTGCAGTAGCAACATTAGCGCTTGGCGCATGTAGTCGTTCAAATTCATCTAGCTCAAGCTCAGATTCTAGCGTAAAAGCTGCAATCATTACTGATACAGGTGGTGTTGATGATAAATCATTCAATCAATCTGCTTGGGAAGGTATGCAAGCTTGGGGTAAAGAAAACAAATTGAAAAAAGATACTGACTACACTTACTTCCAATCTGATAGTGAGTCAGACTATGCAACAAACCTAGACTCAGCTGTTTCAAATGGTTACAACCTTGTTTTTGCGATTGGTTACAACCTTCACGACGCTGTTGATGAAGCTGCACCTCAAAATGAAGATACAAACTATGTTATTATCGATGATGTTGTTGCAGACCACAAAAATGTTGAAAGTGTATTGTTTGCAGATAATGAAGGTGCTTACCTTGCAGGTATCGCAGCTGCAATGCAATCTAAAACAAAACACGTTGGTTTTGTAGGTGGTGTTGAATCTGATACAATTACTCGTTTTGAAACTGGATTCAAAGAAGGTGTTGCTTCAGTAGATAGCTCAATCAAAGTTGACGTTCAATATGTTGGTTCATACTCAGATTCAGCTAAAGGTAAAACAATTGCTGCAACAATGTATGCTGGTGGTGCTGATGTTATTTACCAAGCTGCAGGTGGTTCTGGTACTGGTGTCTTCTCACAAGCCAAAGAAATCAACGAAAAATTACCGGCTGATAGCGACAAAAAAGTTTGGGTTATTGGAGTAGACCGTGACCAAACTGAAGAAGGTAACTACACTTCATCGGATAAAGTGAAATCAAACTTTGTTTTGACTTCAACAATCAAAGAAGTAGGTCAAGTTGTTAATAATATTGCTAACCGTCAACTCAAAGGTGATAAATTTGAGGGTAACACAACTAAAACATACGGTCTTAAAGACGGTGGTGTTGATCTTGTTACTAAAAACCTTCCAGATAACATCAAATCTGCTGTAGAAACTGCAAAAGAAAAAGTTATCAAAGGCGAAGTAAAAGTAGATGATGGCGTAAACAAATAATCGCTCTTTTGAAAAAAGCGACCAATTTGGTCGCCTTTTTTCAGGGACTGAGATAAATCTTATTTTTATCTCAGTTAAGTCCATTAAAACATGTTTTAATGGACTTAACTGACCTAAAAATTATTATTAGACTGAAAGGGATCACACATGACACATGAAAACGTCATAGAAATGCGTGAGATTACCAAGAAATTTGGTGATTTTGTCGCAAATGACCATATTAATTTAGAAGTCAAAAAAGGTGAAATCCACGCTCTCCTCGGAGAAAATGGAGCCGGTAAATCGACTTTGATGAATATGCTTGCTGGTCTTCTACAACCAACAAGTGGTCAAATCTTAGTAAAAGGTGAAGAAGCAAGGCTTGACTCACCATCTAAATCAGCTAAGATGGGTATCGGAATGGTTCATCAACACTTTATGTTGGTAGAAGCTTTTACAGTTGCTGAAAACATTATCTTGGGTAATGAAGTAACAAAAGGTCCTGGAATTCTTGACCTTAAAAAAGCAAGCAAAGAAATCAAAGAATTATCAGAGAAATACGGTCTAGCCGTAGATCCGTCTGCCAAAATTTCTGATATTTCAGTTGGTGCGCAACAACGTGTTGAAATTTTAAAAACACTTTACCGCGGAGCAGATATCATTATCTTTGATGAACCGACAGCTGTTTTAACACCTTCTGAAATCACTGAATTGCTTGATATTATGCGTAATTTGGTTAAAGAAGGTAAATCAATCATCTTGATCACTCACAAACTTGATGAAATTCGTGCTGTTGCTGACCGAGTTACAGTTATTCGTCACGGTAAATCAATTCAGACAGTTCCAGTTGCTGATTCAACAAGTAACGAATTAGCTGAATTGATGGTTGGTCGTGCTGTTTCATTCAAAACAGATAAAATTCCAGCTAATCCAAAAGACGATGTTCTTTCAATCAAAGATTTGGTTGTTAACGAAAACCGTGGTGTTCCAGCTGTTAAAGAATTGTCATTGGATGTTCGTGCTGGTGAAATCGTTGGTATCGCGGGCATCGACGGTAACGGTCAAACTGAATTGGTAGAAGCTTTGACTGGCTTGCGCAAAGTAGAGTCAGGTCACTTCTTCATTAAAGGCATTGACATGACTAACCAACGTCCTCGTAAGATTACTGAATTGGGTGTTGGTCACGTGCCAGAAGATCGTCACCGTGATGGTATGGTTCTCGATATGACAATTGCTGAAAATATTGCTCTTCAAACTTATTACAAAGAGCCGCTCAGCAAACATGGATTTATGAACTACAACAAATTAAATGAACATGCTCGTAAGTTGATGAAAGAATTTGACGTTCGTGCAGCTAGTGAACTCGTTTCAGGTGGTGCCTTATCAGGTGGTAACCAACAAAAAGCTGTTATCGCTCGTGAAATTGACCGTAACCCTGATTTACTTATCGTTAGTCAACCGACACGTGGTCTTGACGTCGGGGCGATTGAATATATCCGTAAACGCTTGGTAGCGGAGCGTGATAAAGGTAAAGCAGTCTTAGTAATTAGCTTTGAATTAGATGAAATCCTTGATGTTTCTGACCGTATTGCCGTTATTCACGATGGTAAAATTCAAGGTATCTTAGACGCTGCCACAACCAATAAACAAGAACTTGGTATTTTGATGGCTGGTGGTAAAGTGGAAAAGGAGGATTCTAATGTTAATGTCTAAGAAAACTCAAAAATGGGCTGTGCCATTGATTGCAGTCTTCCTTGGAATGTTGCTTGGAGCGATTCTTATGCTTGCTTTTGGTTACAATCCTCTATGGGCATATAATGATTTGCTTTATACAGCATTTGGTTCAGTTAAAAATATTGGTGAAATTTTCCGTGCAATGGGTCCATTAATCCTTATTGCGCTTGGTTTCTCAGTTGCTTCAAAAGCTGGATTCTTTAATGTGGGTCTTCCTGGTCAAGCATTAATCGGTTGGGTAATGTCAGTTTGGTTTGCCCTTTCATTCCCTGGCCTACCAAAACCAATCTCAGTAATTTGTACTGTTTTAGTTGGTCTTATTGCTGGTGGTATCGCTGGAGCGATTCCAGGTATTCTTCGTGCCTTCCTCGGTACAAGTGAAGTTATCGTTACAATCATGATGAACTACATTATCTTGTATGGTACGCAGTATCTTATTCAAGATGTGTTCTCTGATAAAATCATGCGTACAACAGAAGCAACTATCAAAGTTTCTGAAAATGCTTCTTATCAAACAGAATGGTTATCAGCTTTAACAGATAACTCTCGTATCAATATCGGTATCTTCATCGCTTTGATTGCTGTTGTGGTTGTTTGGTTTATGATGCGTAAAACAACCTTAGGTTATGAAATTAACTCAGTTGGTATTAACCCACATGCTGCTGAATACGCTGGTATGTCAGCTAAACGTTTAATCGTTGTTTCAATGATTATTTCTGGTGCTCTCGCCGGTCTTGGTGGTACTGTAGAAGGACTTGGTACATTTGGAAATGTTTACTCACAAACAAGTTCTCTAAGTATTGGTTGGGACGGTATGGCCGTTTCACTTCTTGCAGTAAACACTGCTTTAGGTATTCCGTTTGCAGCATTCTTGTATGCTGTTCTAGCTATCGGTAAAACAGGTATGATTGGTATTCCATCAGAAGTTATCGATGTTGTGTCTGCCTTCATTATCTTCTTTGTTGGAGCAGATTATATGATTCGTCAATTTATTAAAACTAAAAATGAAGAGGGAGGAAAGTAAGATGAGTTTTTCAACAATGTTAGCCCTATTAGTTTCTTCCATGTTAATTTACTCAGCACCTTTGATTTTTACAAGTATCGGTGGTACATTCTCAGAACGCGGTGGTATTGTTAACGTCGGTCTAGAAGGTATCATGGTTATGGGGGCTTTCTCTGGTGTTGTTTTCAACTTGAAATACGCCGATGTTTTTGGACATGCAACTCCTTGGGTTGCTTCAATTGTAGCAGGTCTTGTTGGAATTGTTTATTCTCTTATCCATGCTGTAGCTACAATTAATTTCCGTGCTGACCACGTCGTTTCCGGTACTGTACTTAATTTGATTGCTCCAGCATTTGCTGTTTTCCAATGTCGCCATATGTTTGGTAAAGGTCAAACAGATACAATTACTCAAACATTCGGTCGCTTTTCATTCCCGATTTTGAAAGATATTCCAGTTATTGGTAAAATTTTCTTTAACAATACATCTTTAGTTGCTTATGTCGCAATTTTAGTATCATTTATTTCATGGTTTATTATCTTTAAAACTCGTTTTGGATTGCGTCTTCGTTCTGTTGGTGAGCACCCACAAGCAGCAGATACACTTGGAATCAATGTTTACTTCATGCGTTATGCAGGTGTTATGATTTCTGGTTTTCTTGGAGGAATCGGTGGAGCAGTTTATGCCCAAACAATCTCTAACAACTTTGCAGTTACAACAATTGCAGGTCCTGGTTTCATTGCCCTTGCAGCCATGATTTTCGGTCGTTGGAATCCAGTTGGAGCGATGCTTTCAAGTTTATTCTTTGGTTTGTCTCAATCTCTTGCGATTATTGGAGCACAATTACCATTCTTCTCAAGCATTCCATCAATTTACCTTAAAGTTGCACCATATGTATTGACAATCGTTGTCTTAGCAGCCTTCTTCGGTAAAGCTGTTGCACCAAAAGCAGATGGTGTTAACTACATTAAATCGAAATAAAATAAATAAGTTGGTATTATACCAACTTATTTTTTAAGCTAAATAATTGTGAGCGCTTCAAATATATGGTATAGTTACTTTAATTAATAAGATAATCGAGGTTATTTCTATGAGTAAAATTGTTGTAATTGGAGCAAATCATGCTGGTACAGCTTGCATAAAAACGATCTTAACTAACTATGGTTCTGAAAACGAAGTGGTGGTATTTGATCAAAATTCAAATATTTCATTTTTAGGATGCGGTATGGCTTTGTGGATTGGTCAGCAAATTTCAGGACCAGAAGGGCTTTTTTATTCAAGCAAAGAAGAACTTGAGCAGTTGGGTGCAAAAATTTACATGAATTCTCCTGTAGAGTCAGTTGATTACGATAAGAAATTAGTGACAGCTCTGGTTGATGGGAAGCCTCACCTAGAAAGCTACGATAAATTAATTTTTGCGACAGGTTCAACTCCAATTATTCCACCAATTAAAGGCGTAGAATTAAAAGATGGAAGTCAGGAGTTTGAAGCTAAGCTGGAAAATATTCAATTTGTAAAACTCTACCAAAATGCACAAGATGTTATTGAAAAACTTAAAGAAAAAGATATTTCACGTGTTGCCGTAGTGGGTGCTGGTTATATCGGGGTTGAATTGGCAGAAGCTTTTCAGCGTAAAGGAAAGGAAGTAACTCTGATTGATGTTGCAGATACGTGTCTTGCAGGTTATTATGATGAAGATTTAAGTGCTATTATGGCAAATAATCTTCAAGCTCACGGCATCAAGTTAGCTTTCGGAGAAACCGTTAGAGAAGTTGTCGGAAAAACAAAAGTTGAGAGGATCATCACGGATAAAGCAAGTTATAATGTTGATATGGTTATCCTTGCTGTTGGCTTTAGACCAAATACAAGCCTTGCTGCTGGAAAAGTTGAACTTTTCAAAAACGGTGCTTTTCTCGTGGATAAAAAACAAGAAACAAGTCTCTCTGGCGTTTATGCAATTGGTGATTGTGCAACTATTTATAACAATGCTTCTTGCGAAACGGACTATATCGCCCTTGCTTCAAATGCAGTAAGAACTGGTATTGTTGCTGCTCATAATGCATGTGGTCATAATCTTGAAGGAATTGGGGTGGAAGGATCAAATGGTATCTCCATTTATGGCTTAAATATGCTATCAACTGGTTTAACGCTTGAAAAAGCAAAAGCTAAAGGCTTTGACGCAGAAGAAGTAGAATACAGCGATAAACAAAAACCAGATTTCATCGAGAAAAATAACTTCGAAGTCACTTTAAAGATTGTTTATGACAAAGAAAGTAGACGTGTATTGGGTGCTCAGATGCTGGCTATGACAGATGTTTCATTAGGTATTCATCTTTTCTCGCTAGCTATTCAAGAAGGCGTAACGATTGATAAATTAGCTCTCACAGATTTGTTCTTCTTACCTCACTTCAATAAGCCGTACAATTACATTACAATGGCTGCCTTAAATGCGAAATAAGACACAAAAAAAGCTATCCTTACGGGTAGCTTTTTATTTTAAAAACTTGAAATTAGTTTTTGCAAGCAGAAGCGAATTCTTCTTTAGAGAAAGCTTCGTCGATGATAGCTTTCAATTCTTTAGCAGAAGCTTCCATTTTTTGTTGTTCAGCATCATTCAATGGAATGTTAACTGGACGAACGATACCGTGTGCACCAACGATAGCTGGTTGACCGATGTAGCAGTCAGTTACGTTAGCGTATTGACCTTCTTGGAATACAGAAAGTGGAAGTACTGCATTTTCATCGTTAAGGATTGCTTTAGTGATACGAGCAAGCGCAACAGCGATACCATAGAATGTAGCACCTTTTTTGTTGATGATTGAGTAAGCAGCATCACGAACACCTTCGAAAAGTTCAACCAATTCAGCTTCTTCAACGTTTTGAACGTCTTTAAGGTAGCTTTCAAGGTTTACACCGGCAACGTTAGCGTGTGACCAAACAGCGAATTCTGAGTCACCGTGTTCACCCATGATGTATGCGTGAACTGAACGAGCATCAACATCAAGTTTTTCAGCCAATGCTTGACGGAAACGAGCTGAGTCAAGTGAAGTACCTGAACCGATAACGCGTTCTTTAGGGAATCCAGAGAATTTCCATGTAGAGTAAGTCAAGATGTCAACTGGGTTTGCAGCAACCAAGAAGATTCCTTTGAATCCAGATTTAACAATTTCAGTTACGATTGATTTGTTGATAGCAAGATTTTTACCAACAAGGTCAAGACGAGTTTCACCTGGTTTTTGTGGAGCACCTGCAGTGATAACTACAAGGTCAGCATCTGCACAGTCTTCGTATTTAGCTGCGTAGATTTTTTTAGGTGAAGTGAAAGCAAGAGCGTGGCTAAGGTCTTCAGCATCCCCAACAGCTTTGTTGAACAATTGTGGGATTTCGATGATACCAAGTTCTTGAGCGATTCCTTGGTTTACAAGTGCGAATGCGTAAGAAGAACCTACGGCACCGTCACCAACAAGGATAACTTTTTTGTGTTGTTTAGTTGCAGTCATTTATCTAAACATCTCCTTAAATTTTTTAGGCTGACGCCCATACGAATAATATTTTAACATGTTAAGTGAGAAATGTCACGAACTTATTGTAAAAATTTGAAAAAAGAAGAAAGCAAAAAATTTAGGCGAAAACCTTAAAAGTTAGTGAATTTTTCACAATGATTTTACTGAATTTTTGCCATATTATTATTTTGAAAAAGCTTAGGAAAACTTTGGTAGTTTATCTGACATTTAGTTAATAGGTAGTAAAAGGAGATTGGTTATGGTGTGGTTTTAAAGCTCCATTTATGGTATAATATAGTTGAGTTTTACACTAGAAAAGGAGTGTTTTTCCTTAATGCAGGATAAGAATTTAATTGACGTTAATCTAACTTCAGAAATGAAGACAAGTTTTATTGATTACGCCATGTCTGTTATTGTTGCTCGTGCTCTTCCTGACGTACGTGATGGATTGAAACCAGTTCATCGTCGTATCTTATACGGGATGAATGAGCTCGGTGTGACGCCAGATAAACCTCATAAGAAATCTGCACGTATCACCGGTGATGTTATGGGTAAATATCACCCACACGGTGATTCATCAATTTATGAAGCTATGGTTCGTATGGCGCAATGGTGGAGCTACCGCCACATGCTTGTCGACGGACACGGAAATTTTGGTTCTATGGATGGTGACGGTGCAGCCGCACAACGTTATACTGAAGCACGTATGAGTAAGATTGCTCTTGAAATGCTTCGTGATATTAACAAAAATACTGTTGATTTCCAAGATAACTACGATGGTAGTGAACGCGAACCACTTGTTTTGCCATCACGTTTTCCTAACTTGCTCGTTAACGGTGCGACAGGCATTGCCGTTGGTATGGCAACTAATATTCCACCACACAACTTAGGGGAATCTATCAATGCCGTTAAACTGGTTATGGATAATCCTGATGTTACAACACGTGAGTTGATGGAAGTATTGCCTGGTCCTGATTTCCCAACAGGAGCGCTTGTTATGGGTAAATCTGGAATTCATAAAGCCTATGAAACTGGTAAAGGGTCTATCGTTCTTCGATCACGTACTGAAATCGAAACAACTAAGAGTGGTCGTGAACGTATTGTTGTCACAGAATTCCCATACGGAGTTAACAAGACAAAAATTCACGAACACATCGTTCGTTTAGCACAAGAAAAACGTATCGAAGGAATTACTGCTGTTCGTGATGAATCAAGCCGTGAAGGTATTCGATTTATCATTGAAGTGCGTCGTGATGCTTCTGCAAACGTTATTCTAAACAACTTATTCAAACTTACTAGCTTGCAAACAAATTTCAGCTTTAACATGCTTGCTATTGAAAATGGTGTCCCGAAGATTCTTTCTTTGAAACAAATCATTGTTGATTACATTGAACACCAAAAAGAAGTTATTGTTCGTCGTACAGAGTTCGATAAAGCCAAAGCTGAAAAACGTGCTCACATCTTAGAAGGTTTGTTAATTGCTCTTGACCATCTTGATGAAGTTATTAGCATTATTCGTAATAGTGAAACTGATGTCATTGCGCAAGAAGAATTGATGAGCCGATTCAACCTATCTGAACGTCAAAGTCAAGCTATCCTTGATATGCGTCTTCGTCGTTTGACAGGATTGGAACGCGAAAAAATTCAAGCCGAATACGATGACCTTCTCGCATTGATTGCTGATTTGGCTGATATTTTGGCAAAACCAGAACGTGTTATCACAATCATCAAAGAAGAAATGGATGAGATTAAACGTAAATACGCTGATCCACGTCGTACTGAATTGATGGTTGGTGAAGTTCTTTCACTTGAAGATGAAGATTTGATTGAAGAAGAAGACGTCTTGATTACTCTTTCAAATAAAGGATACATCAAACGTCTTGCTCAAGACGAATTTCATGCTCAACGCCGTGGTGGACGAGGTGTTCAAGGAACTGGTGTTAATGACGATGACTTCGTTCGTGAATTAGTTTCTACGAATACCCATGACCATGTATACTTCATGACCAATAAAGGACGCGTTTACCGCTTGAAAGGTTATGAAATTCCTGAGTACGGTCGTACGGCTAAGGGATTGCCAATTGTTAACCTTCTAAAACTTGATGAAGGTGAAACTGTTCAAACTATTATCAGTGCAAAAGGCAGCGATGATAACGAAAATTACTTGTTCTTCATCACAAGACAAGGTGTTGTGAAACGTACCAAAGAATCTGAATTTAGCAATATCCGACAAAATGGTCTTAAAGCCCTTAACTTAAAAGAAGGTGATGAGCTAATCAACGTTATCCGAACAAACGGTAATGATGATATTATCATCGGAACTAAGACTGGTTACAGCGTTCGCTTTAACGAATCTGATGTTCGTAGCATGAGCCGTTCAGCAACTGGTGTTCGTGGTGTTAACCTTCGTGAAGGCGATGAAGTTATCGGTGCTTCACGTATTACAGATGACCAAGAAGTTCTTGTCATTACTGAAAAAGGTTATGGTAAACGCACACTAGCTTCTGAATATCCAACTAAAGGTCGTGGTGGTAAAGGTATCAAGACTGCTAATATCACTAAGAAAAATGGTCAATTGGCTGGACTTGTAACAGTTAACGGCAATGAAGATATCATGGTTATCACAGACACAGGTGTTATGATTCGTACAAGTGTCGCTGATATTTCTCAAACTGGTCGTGCAACATTGGGTGTTAAAATCATGCGTCTTGACCAAGATGCGAAAATCATGACCCTTGCTCTTGTCCAACCAGAAGAAGAACAAGAAACTGAAGAAGTAGAAGATTAGAATAATGAAAAAGAAGAAAACACATCGTTTTTTGACTTTCCTTAGGATTACACTTTGTTTAGTGCTATTACTTTTAGGACTTGCCTTCATTTTTAATAAATCCATTTGTAATTTTTTAATTGGCCATCAGTCAAATCATTATCAAATCAATAAAGTCTCTAAAAAGAGGATTAAAGATAATCAAAATGCTAAAGTGACTTATGATTTCTCAGTAGTTGAACCTGTAACAGTCGAATCAGTGTTAAAAGCTCAGTTGGCTAATGTTGACCTTCCTGTGATTGGCGGTATTGCCATACCAGATCTTGGTATTAATCTCCCAATTTTTAAAGGGTTGGGAAATACTGAGTTGTCCTATGGTGCCGGTACCATGAAAGAAGATCAAGTAATGGGTGGACAAAATAACTACGCTCTTGCTAGTCATCATGTTTTTGGCATTTCTGGTTCATCTAAGATGTTGTTTTCACCTTTAGAGAATGCTAAGGTTGGGATGAAGATTTATCTTACAGATAAATCGACTATCTATACTTATGTTATCACCGGAAAATTTTTAGTGACACCTGACCGTTCAGATGTTTTAAATGATGTTCCTGATCAAGCTTTGGTCACTCTAGTAACTTGCACTGATCAGCAAGCAACTGAACGAATTGTTGTTAGAGGTAGTTTAGAATCATCTATTGCCTATAATCAAGCAGCAAATGACATTCACAAAGCATTTGATTATTCTTACAATCAAATGGCCTTTTAGAGAAAAAAGCTGAGAGTAAGATTTATTCTCGGCTTTTTCTAAACATACATTAACAAGGAGATTTTTATGAAATTAAACGCAGTTCACCATGTGGCTCTTATCGTATCTGATTATGACAAATCGCGTGACTTTTACGTTAATAAACTTGGTTTTGAAATCATCCGTGAAAATCATCGCCCAGAACGTCATGATTATAAGCTCGATTTGAAGTGTGGCACTATCGAACTTGAGATTTTCGGTAATAAAACATCAGATCCAGCTTATGTTGCACCACCAAAACGTGTTGGGCAACCAGAATATCATATGGAAGCATGTGGTCTTCGTCATTTAGCTTTTTACATTGAAAATATTGAAGCCTATAAGGCTGAGCTCGAAGATATGGGAATTTACGTGCAACCTATCCGTCACGATGATTATACCGGTAAGAAAATGACGTTCTTCTTCGACCCAGATGGTCTACCGCTAGAATTACACGAGTAGAATGTGAGTAAATAACAGTTTTTTTGCAGACGCTTTAAAGAAGAAGTGCTATAATTAAATACCTAAGTGAAAGGAATTAGTTAAGATGAAATTTAAAAAGACACTCATGGCTTGTGCGCTAGCATTGTTCTCAACTCTTACAGTTGGCCATGTTCAAGCAGCAAGTAACTCAGTTCAAGATGTCATTGATGAGACCTATGTGCAACCAGATTACGTGCTGGGTTATTCTTTATCGGATGATCAACGCAATCAAACCTTATCATTGCTTGGTTATGATAGTTCAAAAGACACAAACGTCAAAACAATCACAACAAGTGCTTATGCTCAAATTATGGATGTCGCTGATGATCCAAGTTTGCAATTATACTCATCAGTTAAAATTCAAAAATTGGGCTCTTCAGAGACATTAACGGTTAATATTGTCACTCCTGAAAATATCACAAAAGTAACGTCAGATATGTACCGCAACGCTGCAGTAACACTTGGTATCGAACATGCCGCAATCACTGTTGCCTCACCAATTCCAGTGACAGGTGAATCAGCTTTGGCTGGAATTTATTATTCACTTGAAGAAAATGGTGCTAAAGTTTCTGATGAAAGCAAGCAATTGGCTCAAGAAGAATTGAATACTTTGTCTACTATCAATACTGAAAATCAAGGTACAGATGGTTATGACGCCGATAAATTAAATGTTGCTTTAGCTGATATCAAATCAGCAGTAGCAGATGCCGGGTCTAACGTGACAAAAGATGATGTTCGTAAAATCGTTGATGAAACACTTGATAACTATAAATTGAAAGACGTGTTATCAAATAACCAAATCAACATGATTGTTAACTTTGCTTTCAACCTTTCAAAATCAAGCATCATTGATAGCAGTAGCTTCAAATCAGCCTTGGCTTCTTTGAAGGACAGTATTGTTTCAAATGCAGGTTCATCATTCAAGGGTATTAACTTGAATTTTGATTCATCAAGCGCTTTAGAATCAGGAAAAGGCTTCTTGGCTAACATCTGGCAAGCTATTGTCAACTTCTTTAAAAACTTGTTTTAATAGTAAGCTGGATTTTTTAAAGAACTTTTGCCCCTAACTTATTTATGTTACAATAAAAATACCCCATGTTTTGTGAGGTATTTTTTCATTTTTATAAAGAAACCTGATACTAAGGAGAATAGATGAAAAAATTAAAAGAACCTCCTTTAGCATTAGGTAGCTTAGGCTTGTGCTTTTTTCATTAGGAAACACCTTGGGAGATTATTCAACTCTTTTACGTGATATACTAGGTGGTATAGCTTTTGTTTTATATTTACCATTACTGATGGCATTTGTAAAATCTTTTAAGAACTATAGACTTGCACTTAAAAATCTGCTAACAGCCTCAATTTTTCCAACACTCTTAATACAAGGAATGCTGATGATTGTCTATCAGGATGTCTTTCCAGAATGGTATGGATTTACCGAGGGAATCTTCCGAACGATTTGGTGACTGTCTTTTATTGCATTGATTAGTTACATTGTTATCTTTTCAAAAAGATTTCTATGGAATTTTAAGCTAAGTAACGTCTTTCCATCATGGGCAGTTCTGTATATAGGAATAGGAATCTCTAGTTTAACTGTTCCCTGGACGGGAAACTCTCAACTAGGTAAAACTATCTTTATTTATCTCTTACTTGCTTTAATAGTTCTTCTGCCGACGATTTTTCTAAGATTATGGAAACATGGAATTCCTGATGATGTAAAATCTAACCTAGCTACACTGTGTGCTCCAGCCTTAGTGGCAGTAGCTTATCTTAATGCTTTTGAAACTATCTATCGTCCATTACTTTTAGGATTGATTATCCTGTCGCAGATGTTATACCTTACCGTTCTTTATTTTGTTCCAGGAATTTTAAAAAGCCTCTTCAATCCAGGGTTTTCAGCTTTAACTTTTCTTTTGATTGTTACGGCAATTGCATTAAAAGGAGCAGTTAATTATTTTGAAGGCTTATATTTTTTGTATGTCATCGAGTTAGTACTAGCAATTTTAATTTTGATAAGAGTGGTTGCAGGATATATTAATTATTTTACAGATTAAAGATAAAAACGTATTTTTTAAAGAGAGCGATACTCTAGTTAGCGGTCTTTCGTTGTATTTTAAAAGATATTTTTCAGTTTTTTCAGAAAATTTATACAAAAAAGATTGACTTTCTTTAGTTTGAGTTCTAAAATAAGCCTTGCATAATGCAGAATTATCTGAAAATTGAAAGTTTATTTAGAAAGAGGTCTGGTTTATGACTGAAAGCACAGAACAACAGTCGACTTGGCGTACTAAACTTAAAGCACTTGGCCCTGGTATTCTAATGGCATCAGCTGCCGTTGGCGGCTCACACATCGTTTCTTCTACACAAGCAGGAGCTATCTACGGATGGCAATTGGCTTTGCTGATCATTTTGATTAATATTTTTAAATATCCATTTTTCCGTTTTGGTTCTCAATACACAATGGAAAATAATAAAAGCTTGATTGAAGGCTATGCTGAAAAAGGTAAAGGTTGGTTAGCTGTTTTCTTCATTTTGAATGTTTTCTCAGCAATCGTTAATACCGCTGGAGTTGGTATTCTTTGCGCAGCAATTTTATACAACGTCTTCCCAAATGGCTTTGGATTGAGCATTTCACAATTGACTACTGTCATTATTGTTATTATTTGGGCAATGTTGCTTATCGGTGGTTATCGTTTCCTTGATTCTCTTGCAAAATGGGTGATGACAGCCTTGACTATAGCAACTGTTTTAGCGGTTGTTGTTGCATTATTCAAACACCGTGAATACGCTCCAAACTTTGAAGCACCAACACCATGGCGCATGGCAGCTTTACCATTTATCGTTTCATTAATGGGTTGGATGCCTTGCCCAATCGAAATTTCAGCTATCAGCTCAATGTGGTCTGTTGAAAAACGTAAAACCGTTAACATGTCAGAAGATGATGCTGTCTTTGATTTCAACACAGGATATGTAGGAACCGCTATTTTAGCTCTTATCTTCTGTGCTCTTGGTGCTTTAATCCAGTTTGGTTCAGGTGAAGAAGTGCAAGGTGCATCAGCGGCCTACATCGCTCAATTCGTTAACATGTACGCTGAGGTTCTTGGCGAATGGGCTCGCTTCTTGATTACCCTAATCGCCTTCCTGTGTATCTTCGGTACAGTTATCACAGTTATTGATGGTTATTCTCGTGCTAACAACGAATCCCTTCGTTTATTACTTGGTAAGAAGGAATCATCTCAGAAAGCTCTTTATGCTTGGATGACTGTGACAGCAGCCGTTGGTCTTGTGATTGTTTATCTATTTGCTGGTAATGTGGCAACAATGCTTCGTTTTGCCATGATTGCATCATTCATCACAACACCATTCTTTGGTTACCTTAATTATTCTTTGGTTAATAACAAAGAACATCAGATCAAGCCTTGGTTGAAAGTTCTATCAATCATTGGTCTTATTTACCTCTTTGGTTTTGCTTTGTTCTTTATCATTGCTTGGCTAACTGGTAATATTTAATGCGTTATTTCATGAAATGAACATTTCCTAAAAAAATAAAACAGCACCTTGTCTCCCTTGGGTGTTGTTTTATTTTACATAAATATATTTATGTAAAACTACCGATGATTTACCTTTTTATATTAAAGAATCTAATCTAATATGCGTAAAAAAAACTCCTTCTGAAATAGAAGGAGTTTTAAAATATCTAATTAAGATTATTTTTAAGATTATTTAACAAAAGCGTTAATTTCTTTTTCGATGTTAGCAATTTTAGCTTCAGCATCAGTTAAGTCGTTGCCAACTGTTGCGAAGTAGAATTTGATTTTTGGTTCTGTACCTGAAGGGCGAACAGCAATCCAAGAATCATCAGCAAGTGTGTATTTCAATACGTTGCTTGGTGGAGTTGTCAATTTTTCAACGCCAGCAGCGCTAGTAGCTGTTTGTGCTAAAAAGTCTTCAGTTTTAATAACATCAGTTGAGTTGAATTGAACTGGAGCGTTGTCACGGAATTTATCCATGATTTTCTTAATTTCTGCAGCACCATCAACACCGCTAAGTGTTACTGAGATAGTTTTTTCTGCGAAGTATCCGTATTCTTTGTAGATTTCTTCGATACCATCAGCAAGTGTTAAACCACGTGAACGGTAGTAAGCAGCAATTTCAGCTACGATAAGAACGGCTTGAACGGCATCTTTATCACGTACGAATGGTTTGATAAGGTAACCGAAGCTTTCTTCGAAACCGAACATGTAAGTGTGGTTGTGTTTTTCTTCAAATTCTTGAATTTTTTCTGCGATGAATTTGAAACCAGTCAAGACGTTAAACATTTTAGCGCCGTAGCTTTCAGCAATTTTAGTTACTAATTCAGTTGACACAATTGATTTTGCCAAAGCAGCGTTTTCTGGAAGAGTTCCAGCTGTTTTATGTGCTTCAAGAATGTATTTGGCAATGATAGCACCGATTTGGTTACCAGAAAGGTTGCGATATGAACCGTCAGCTTGACGAATTTCAACACCAAGACGGTCAGCATCTGGGTCAGTTGCAACAAGAACGTCGGCATCAACTTTGCGTCCAAGTTCTTCAGCAAGAGCAAATGCTTCTTGGTTTTCTGGGTTTGGAGATTTTACAGTTGAGAAGTCAGGGTCGGGAACAGCTTGAGCTTCAACAACTTGTACAGATTCGAAACCAGCTTGTGCAAGAGCGCGACGAGCAAGCATTTCACCAGTACCGTGAAGTGGAGTGTAGACGATCTTCATGTCTTTTCCGTATTCATCAATCAATTTTTGGTTGATGTTAACGTCTTTAACTTCTTTAAGGTATTCAGCATCGACATTTTCACCAATAACTTCAATAAGACCAGAAGCTTTGCTTTCTTCAAGATCAGCTAATTCGATAGCAAACGGATCATCGATAGCACGAATGAAGTCAGTCAAGGCATCAGCATCAGCAGGTGGCATTTGTCCACCATCTTCACCATAAACTTTGTATCCGTTAAATGGAGCAGGGTTGTGACTTGCAGTAACCATGATACCTGCAAAAGTACCAAGGTGACGTACAGCAAATGACAATTCTGGAGTTGGGCGAAGTGATTCGAAAACATATGCTTTAATGCCATGTTTTGCTAAAACTTGAGCTGACTCGAATGCAAACTCAGGTGAGAAGTGACGTGAGTCGTAGGCGATAGCAACACCACGTTTTTTAACATCTTCACCTTTTGTTTCGATAAGTTTTGCAAGACCTTCAGTAGCTTGGCGAACAACGTAAACGTTGATACGGTTAGTACCAGCGCCGATAACCCCACGCATACCTGCTGTACCAAACTCAAGGTTTGTGTAGAAAGCATCTTCTTTTGTCTTTTCGTCCATGGCTAACAATTCTTCACGGAGATAGTCGGGAAGCCCCGCAAAATCGAGCCAATTTTGATAGTTTTCAGTGTAAGTCATTAATGGAACTCCTTTGTATGTTCTTATAAACGCTTTCATTATACCACTTTGTAAATCATTTAGCTAGTAAAAATTTAATTTTAGTGAAAATATTGTTAAATCAATCTTTTGGGGTACTTACGTTGAGTTACGCAAACGTTTGTGTAAGGTAAAAATTAACCAATTTTTTAACTTGATGTGACTAAAAAAACCACGGTTTTCCCGTGATTTTCATTATTTATGCTCTGATTTTCTGTAATTTTGGAACAATTGCAAGTGTTAAAATTGCTGAAATAATCATTTCTGCAATTGCATTTGTACCAAAGACTACAGCAAGAAGTGCTTTAATATCCCCACTATAAACATTTGCAAAGAGGAAGAAAATACCACCTAAAACAAAAATTGTATTTGTCATAGAACCAATAGCACCAGCAATGACGATACCAAACTTATTATGAAACCATTTGTAAACAAAATAAGGTGTAATGCCAATTAAAATACGTGGCACCATAGCAACAATTAATGAAGAAAGGTTACCATTTTCAACAAATGGAGAGAAGAGGTAACTTGTTGGTAGAAGAGTTAAAGTGTTTACTGTCACACTGATAACTCCCATTAAAGCGCCAAGTGTTGCACCGATTCGTGGTCCGTAAACAATTGATGCAATGATTACTGGTACGTGAATAAGTGTTGGCTTGATTGGCACAGGCCAAAGGTTAAAGACAAGACTTGTTAAAAAATTAATAACAAGCATGATAGCAAAGAAAATTGCAACTGTGGCAATATTGCTTGCTGCTTTATTGTTTTTCATAACTCCTCCTAAGAGATGACTTTTTGGGCTTCTCTTTCAAAAGCCCAATACATTATACAAATTTATAGGTGTCTTGACAAGAGTGAAATTTATAGACTTTTTTCGATACGTTCGATAATTGTGTCAAGTTCTGCAAGCGCCCCACAACCGATATCGCCACACGCTAAAAGGCTTGAACGAGGTTCAATTTCTTCATAACCAACTTCTTTCAAAGTTGCTAAATTGCGCTGCGTTAAGGGATTTTCATACATTTTTGTGTTCATAGCTGGCGCAATTAATTTAGGTATTTCAGCAGGCAAAGCAAGAGCAATAGCTGTGACCATATTATCAGCTAAGCCGTTCGCTAATTTTGCTAAAGTATTAGCAGAAGCAGGGGCAAGAACAAATAAATCAGCTTTTTTAGCCAATTCAATATGATTAACACTTTTTGGATTCTCTTCAGTCATGACATCAAGATGAACAGCATTTTTTGACAAAACCTGAAGTGTTAGTGGTGTAATAAAATTAGTAGCAGCCTTTGTCATTAAAACATGAACATCATAGCCAAGTTTGGTTAATTGATTAGTTAAATTAGCTGCTTTGTAGGCAGAAATGCTCCCAGAAACAGCTAATAAAATACGTTTAGTCATGGTTTGTCACCCTTTCAAAAATCAAGTTTGCAATAGCTTTTTTTGTGTTTGCTTCATAGACATGAGATTCATCTAGCAAATAAGCATGGTGCTGCTCTTCCTTAATCTCTGTTAAATCATTGGCGAGAATATAGCGTGCTTTATTTTTTTGTAAACTCTCACGCGCAACAGCAAAAAGCTCTTCTTTGCTAACATTAACCAATAATTTAAAACCAATTAAGCAGATATCAGGATTCCAGCTTTTCACTAAAGAAATCACTTTTGGTGTTTTCTTCATAAAAAGCATTTGGTATTCTTCCTTAGAAGAAATCTTAGATTCCGTATTTTGACGATTTAGCAAATCCGAAACGTGTTCGGCCTGTTCAACTTCATTAAGATCTGTCATATAAACAGGTGTGTAGTCAGATACCGCCATGCTATGAATAAAGACGTCATGCGTTTTGACAAGTGGTTCAAGTGTTTTTAGCAAACTATCAACATTCGTAATAGTATGTACTGTTAGTAGCGGATGGTCTGCTGGCTTAACAGCTTCTTTAGTGGTAACCAAAGTGACGTGATTTCCTTTTTCTAAAAACGCTTCTGCAATATATTTTCCTAATGATCCTGTGGCATGATTTGTAATGCCACGAACAGAATCTATTTTTTCGGTTGTTCCACCGGATGTAATTAAAATTTTCATAGCCTTATTTTACACAAAAACATTTTTTTCGTAAATTGTTTGACATGCTTTTGTTTTAGTAAGTGCCTATTTTTTCAAATATTTACCTAAAAACGAACATTAACAACCTTTTCCTTTGAGAAGTTTGAAGGATGAAAGAATTGATTTGAATGGTTTTCAAAAGAAACAAAGTTGGATGAATTCCTCCGTTGCAATGATTCTGAAAATGTTCTTTGTTATAGTAAATAACTATAACAATTAATAAAAAAGTTGTTTTGCAACGATAAAAAACGAACGTTAATAATTATTTAAATAAATATCGTGCGTTTTTGAAAAAGTGTGTTATAATGTTTTTATCGATCAAAAAAATATCAGAGGAGAGTCCCCGTGAAATCAGATATCGAAATTGCACAAAGCGTTGAACTTAAACCAATTACAGAAGTTGTTGAAAAAGTTGGTATCACATTTGATGATATTGAACTTTATGGTAAATACAAAGCAAAATTATCTTTTGATAAAATCAAATCTGTTCAAGAAAACAAACCTGGTAAACTTGTCCTCGTCACAGCCATCAACCCTACACCAGCTGGTGAAGGTAAATCAACAATGTCTATCGGTCTTGCTGATGCGTTGAATAAAATCGGCAAAAAAACAATGCTTGCTCTTCGTGAACCATCACTTGGTCCTGTTATGGGGATTAAAGGTGGTGCCGCAGGTGGTGGTTATGCTCAAGTTCTTCCTATGGAAGATATCAACCTTCACTTCACAGGTGATATGCATGCTATCACAACAGCAAATAATGCCCTTTCAGCAATTATCGATAACCACATGCACCAAGGAAACGAACTAGGTATCGACCAACGCCGTATCATTTGGAAACGTGTCGTTGACCTTAATGACCGCGCTCTTCGTCATGTCACTGTTGGTCTTGGTAGCCCAGTTAATGGTATTCCTCGTGAAGATGGCTTTGATATCACAGTTGCTTCAGAAATCATGGCAATCTTGTGCTTGGCAACAGATATTAAAGACTTGAAAGAACGTTTGGCAAATATCGTTGTTGCTTACCGTTACGACCGAACACCAGTTTACGTGCGTGACCTTAAAGTAGAAGGTGCTTTGACACTTATCCTTAAAGACGCTATTAAGCCAAACCTTGTTCAAACTATCTATGGAACACCAGCTTTCGTTCACGGTGGTCCATTTGCCAATATCGCACATGGTTGTAACTCTGTCCTTGCAACAACAACAGCTCTTCACTTAGCAGATTACACAATTACAGAAGCTGGTTTTGGTGCTGACCTTGGCGCTGAAAAATTCCTTGATATTAAAACACCAAACCTTCCAACAACACCAGATGCCGTGGTTATCGTTGCCACAATTCGTGCCCTTAAAATGCATGGTGGCGTAGCTAAGACAGATCTTGGTGAAGAAAATGTCGAAGCTGTTCGTGCTGGATTTGCTAACCTTAAACGTCACGTTGAAAACGTCCGTAAATTTGGTGTTCCAGCAGTTATTGCCATTAATGAATTTGTAGCGGACACAGAAGCTGAAATTGCTGCCCTTAAAGAACTTTGTGCTGAAATCAATGTACCAGTTGAACTTGCAAGTGTTTGGGCAAATGGTGCTGACGGTGGGGTGGACCTTGCTAAAGCCGTTGTTAATGCCGTTGAAAATGGCAATGCCAACTACAAACGTCTTTACTCTGATGACAATTCACTTGAAGAAAAAGTCACTAAAATCGTTACTGAAATCTACGGTGGTAACAAAATTATCTTCGGTAAAAAAGCTAAAAACCAATTGAAACAATTTGCTCAATTTGGTTGGGATAAATTGCCAGTATGTATGGCTAAAACACAATATAGCTTTTCTGATAATCCAACACTTCTTGGAGCACCAGAAGGCTTTGATATTACAATTCGTGAATTTGTTCCAAAAACTGGTGCTGGATTCATCGTTGCTTTGACAAGTGATGTGATGACAATGCCAGGACTTCCTAAAAAACCAGCAGCACTTAATATGGACGTTGCAGAAGATGGAACAGCTATCGGATTGTTCTAAAATAATCTTGTCAATAACAAGTCGGCTTTTGCCGACTTTTTCTATTTTCCAGAAAAAAGCAGCCAGTAAAGTATGGTATAATAGAAGTAAATGAAGAAAAAATGATGTGGAGGTTATGATTATCGACAATAAAAACACTAATAAAATCAAAGCATTACGCTTATTAGATAAAAGCCGACGTAGTTTTCTTCGAGGAATTTTTAGTCGGACAACTGTCATTTCTATCCTGTTAATTTTGCAACTTTTGTTCATCATTGCATCATTTGTTTGGGTAGATCACTATCGTATTTGGGTCGTTATAATTGAACGTGCTCTTGCCATTGCAACTGTATTATATCTTGTAAACAGTGAAATGGACGCTCTATCACGTGTGACTTGGCTAATTCTGGTAATGATTGCACCTTTGTTAGGGTCGCTTTTCCTCATTTACACCAAACTTGATTGGGGGTATCGCGGTCTCAAACTTCGAATGAACCATTTGGTTGATGCTAGCAGCCAATATTTGCAAGATAATTTGGAAACATTGAGAGTTTTGAAAAGTAATACATCGACGACTTATCACCTGGTTCAGTATTTTGACCGTAGTCACGGTGACTTTCCAGCTTATCAAAATACCGAAGCGACCTATTTCCCAACGGGAGAAGAGTTTTTCGAAGAACTTAAGAAACAATTGCTTAAGGCTGAAGATTATATTTTCATGGAATTTTTCATCATTGCTGAAGGTAAGATGTGGGGTGAAATTCTTCGAATCTTAGAACAAAAAGTCAGAGAAGGGGTGGAAGTTCGTGTCCTCTACGATGGCATGATTGAATTTTCAACCTTATCTTTTGACTACACACAACGTTTGGAAAAAATTGGTATTAAAGCCAAAGCATTTTCACCGATTTCGCCTTTTATCTCAACTTATTACAATTACCGTGATCACCGAAAAATCATTGTAATTGATGGTAAAGTAGGTTTTACCGGCGGAGTGAACTTAGCTGACGAGTACATCAATAAAATCAATCGTTTTGGTCATTGGAAAGACTCCGCTCTGATGCTTGAGGGTGAGGCAGTTGACAGTTTCTTAGTACTGTTCTTACAAATGTGGTCAATCACCGAAAGACAAATGGTTGTCAAACCCTACCTTGCTAAGCATGATAAAAAACGAAAAGCAAATGGTTATGTTATTCCATATGGTGATTCGCCACTTGATACCGATAAAATTGGTGAGAATGTTTATATTGATATTCTTAACCACGCCAGAGAATACGTCTACATCATGACACCTTATCTTATTCTTGATAGCGAAATGGAGCATGCGCTTTGTTTTGCCGCGGAACGTGGTGTAGATGTGCAAATTATCATGCCTGGAATTCCAGATAAAAAAATTCCTTATATGCTGGCAAAAACTTACTTTAGCAAACTCATGTGCTCAGGTGTTAAAATCTATCTCTACACACCAGGATTTGTCCATGCTAAAGTCTTTATCAGCGATGACAGTAAAGCAGTAGTCGGAACGATTAACCTTGACTATCGTAGTTTGTATCACCATTTTGAATGTGCAACTTATATGTATAAAGTTGATGCTATTCGTGATATTTACGATGATTGCATTCAAACCATGCGAAAAAGTAAACGCGTCACTCAAGAGACGCTTGATAGTCGACCAACCCATGAAAAAATCATTGGATTACTGGTCAAAACCATCGCACCGTTGATGTAGAAACAAAGTATTTGCAAATCTTACCTTCTATGGTATACTAGGAACATGCGATGAGCCGAATTAACTCGATTTGAGAGTTTATTTGCGCAAGAGGAGGTCATTCTAGTTCGACCAGAAACGCAGGAGCGGACTTTGGCAATCTGTGTGAACCTTTTTGCCACATTCAGTTTTGAATGCCTCATATCCCTACCAAATTCGGTGGGGATTTTTTTGTTGTCAAAATATTTTTAACTCAAAATAAAATTCAGACTTTTCTTTTGAGTTAAAAAGTTGTATAATGTAGCTACTATAAATTTTTAGAAAATTGAGAATAGTACACTATTTTCCAGGAAGAGGTATTGAAATGGGCTATACAGTCGCTGTCATTGGTGCCACAGGTGCCGTTGGAACTCGCATGATTCAACAATTAGAACAATCAACACTCCCTATTGACAAAGTACGTCTTTTGTCATCTTCACGTTCTGCTGGGAAAGTTTTGAAGTATAAGGGACAAGATGTTACTGTTGAATTAACAACTGAAGATTCATTTGAAGGCGTTGATATTGCTCTTTTCTCTGCAGGTGGTTCTGTTTCTGCGAAATTCGCTCCTTACGCTGTTAAAGCAGGAGCAGTTGTTGTCGATAACACATCTTATTTCCGTCAAAATCCAGATGTGCCACTTGTTGTACCTGAAGTCAATGCTCACGCTTTAGATGGTCACAATGGTATCATTGCTTGTCCAAACTGTTCAACAATCCAAATGATGGTTGCTTTGGAACCCGTTCGTCAAAAATGGGGCTTGAGTCGTATCATCGTCTCTACTTATCAAGCCGTATCTGGTGCTGGTCAATCAGCAATCAATGAAACACTTCGTGAAATCAAAGAAGTTGTTAATGATGGTCTTGAACCAAAAGACGTTCACGCTGACATCTTGCCATGTGGTGGTGATAAAAAACACTTCCCAATCGCATTTAACGCTCTTGCACAAATCGATGTCTTCACAGATAATGACTATACTTACGAAGAAATGAAAATGACAAACGAAACTAAGAAAATCATGGCAGAACCAGACCTTCCAGTTTCAGCAACATGTGTTCGTGTGCCAGTTCTTTTCTCACACTCTGAAGCAGTTTACATCGAAACAAAAAAAGTTGCTCCGATCGAAGAAGTGAAAGCTGCCATTGCTGCCTTCCCAGGTGCAGTTCTTGAAGATGATGTTGCTAACCAAGTATACCCACAAGCTGCCAACGCTGTAGGCAAACGAGAAACATTTGTTGGACGTATCCGTAAAGACCTAGATGTTGAAAAAGGTATTCACATGTGGGTTGTTTCTGATAACCTCCTTAAAGGCGCTGCATGGAACTCTGTTCAAATTGCTGAAACACTTCACAAACGCGGTCTTGTCCACCCAACTAAAGATCTTAAATTCGAACTCAAATAATAACTCAAACCAGTTTCTTTTAGAAGCTGATCTTTGAGCATATTTAATTAAACAGGTATTAATTCTTAGACAAAGAGGGAGAGTATTATGTCTATTGAAGATTTAAGAGATGTTAAAATCATCACCGCAATGATTACTCCATTTAACGAAGACGGTTCAATTAACTTTGACGCGCTACCAAAATTAATTGAACATTTGCTTGCACATCACACAGACGCTCTTTTGCTTGCTGGAACAACTGCTGAAAGTCCAACATTAACACACGATGAAGAATTGGAACTTTTTGCTGCAGTGCAAAAGATTGTTAAAGGTCGTGTGCCATTAATTGCTGGTGTTGGTACCAATGATACCCGCGATTCTATCGAATTTGCGTGTGAAGTTGCTGCATTTGGTGGTTTCACTGCTGGTCTTGCCATCGTTCCATACTACAACAAACCATCACAAGAAGGCATGTATCAACACTTTAAAGCTATTGCTGATGCTAGTGACCTTCCAATCATTATTTACAACATACCTGGACGCGTTGTTGTTGAAATGACGCCAGAAACAATGTTACGTTTGGCAGAGCACCCAAATATCATCGGTGTTAAAGAATGTACGAGTCTTGCTAACATGGCTTATCTTATCGAACACAAACCAGATAATTTCTTGATTTATACTGGTGAAGATGGCGATGCTTTCCACGCTATGAATTTAGGTGCTGATGGGGTAATTTCTGTTGCTTCTCATGTTAACGGTGATGAAATGCACGAAATGCTAACAGCTATCGAAAACAGCGATATCAAGAAAGCTGCAGCTATCCAACGTCAATTCATTCCAAAAGTTAATGCTTTATTCTCATATCCAAGTCCAGCACCGGTTAAAGCCGTGCTTAATTATCTTGGATTTGAAACTGGACCATTACGTTTGCCTTTGGTTTGCTGTCCACCAGAAGATGCTAAACGAATCATCGATGTTGTTATCGATGGAGATGTGGAAGCAACAAAAGAAACCGTCAAAGGTGTTTTGCGTCCTGATTATTAATTTTCCTATTAACGATATAAAAAGCCAGAGATTCTGTTTCTCTGGCTTTTTATTTTATCGCTCACTTATCATTGTTAAAATACTGAAAACATCCTGATTATTTGAAAGCTTAATGAATCGTTTTTCTGTCAAAGAAAGGTAGTTATCCTCCAGATAGTTGATTTTATCAGTGAATTTTAGGTCACCTAAGTGTTGGTCCTCAGGAAGTTCAACTACCAATCCTTGAAGAGAGCTGCTGAAATGCTGAATCCTTGGAAAGTCAGCAAGAACGGTATCAATTTTCTGGCTCTGTTTTTGGAAAACTTGCTTGAGGTAATTTAGATTTTTTTCAAACAAACCACTATCCAGATAAAGCGATAGCGCTTTTTGCATGATAAGGTTGGTGTCGTAGTCAATCATTTTTTTATGGTCAAGAAAAGCTTTGGTTAAAACTGGTGGCAAGATAATGGTCCCCAAACGCAAAGCAGGAAAAATAGTCATTGAAAAGGATTTAAGGTAAATAACGTGACCAGAAGTGTCGTAATAATGGAGAGGCAAATCCGTAGATTTTGCAAAATCTCCCATGTAATCATCCTCGATGATGTAGACATCATAACATTCAGCCAATTTAACAATTTTCTGCTTTTCACTGGTCGAATACGATAAACCAAGGGGATTTGAAAAGCGTGAAATAGAATAGAAAAACTTGATATCCCCAGTCTTAAACAATTCTTCTAATCTTGCTAAATCAATGCCTTCAAAATCACGTTCAATGGTCTGATAAGGCAGCTTTAGAGAAGCAACCAAATCATTCATTCGATGGTAGGTAGGCTGTTCCAAAAGAATCGTCTTCTTGTGATTTGGAAAAGGCACCTGCGAAAGGATGTAAAGGGCTTGTTGGGTCCCTGAAGTAACCAAAATATCTTCTTTTTTGGCGTAAATGGCGCTCTTTTCAAGATAATTTTGCAAGGAATCGATTAATTCTTGTAGTCCTTCTTGCTGATAGTAGTAGTTAAAGAGGTAGTTCTCACGATTCACAAGGGTTTCTGTTAAGCACGTTGTAAAGTCTTCATAAGCCATGTTGTTATAGTCAGATAAACTGAGATTCAGCGGTGTTTCCTTTTGGCTTTTTCCTTCAAGGACAAAATAACCACTTTTTTCAACAGCATAAATGTAGTTTTTAAACTTTAATTCTAGCAAAGCCCGTTGAACGGTGTCTTTACTGCAGTGAAATTTTTGGCTTAGACGGCGAATGGATGGAATACGTTCACCTTTTTGCAATTTACCATTTTCAATCTGGTCGATGATAGTTGTTATGATTTCTTGATATTTACTAGTCATAATCTGTCCCCATACAGTTTCTTATGATTCCTATTGTATAATAAATTGAATTTTCTTACAATATTTCTAAACTCTTAATTTAAAACCTTTTCGAGTTATTGAATCTGGTTTTGATGCGAGATTAGAAAGTCATTTATGATGAATCAAATTACACGTTCTGTGATTGTTGCCAACGATGTTGTTGGGGTTGGAAAAGTGGCATTATCAAGCGCTTTGCCCGTTTTATCAAATTGTCAAATCGAAGTTATTCCTATGCCGACAGTCTTGCTATCATCTCATACGGGGGGATTTGATAAGATTGCTATTACAGATTTAACTCAAGCAACACAAGGCTTTATCAAGCAATGGGAGACGCTTGATTTTCCATGTCATGGTTTGATTACAGGATATTTTAAGAATCAAATACAATTAGAAGATTTAGCTAAATTTGCTAGTGAGCATAATTTACCACGCTTTGTTGATCCTATTATGGCTGATAATGGTCGTCTGTATGCTGGATACGAGCAAGATTTTGTCAAAGCCATGCGTGAGTTTTGTACAAAGTCTGATGTGATTATGCCGAATTTAACAGAAGCTTGCCTTTTGGCTGATTATCCTTATCTTGGTGAAACTTATGATAAAACTGATATTGAGCAACTCTGTGAGCGTTTATCCCATCTTCATAATAAACACATTATCTTAACCGGAGTTTCTTTTGAAGATGATAATGTTGGATTAGCGCATTATGATAGCAAGAGTGGAGAAATCACTTATCATTTTTCGAAAGCCTATCCATATCATTTCTTTGGAACAGGGGATTTAGTAACGGCAGTTCTTGGGGCTGGTTATTTTCACGACTTAAGTCTAGATGATGTTGCCAAAGTTGCTCTAAACTTTATCGATAAGACCTTACAAAGGACTTTGTCATTAAATCGAGATTTGCGATTCGGCCTATCGTACGAGCCTTATCTGGCTGACTTAGCTTTACAATTCAAACAATTAATGGAGGAAAAAGCATGAAAAATCTTACCACACGTCAACTGGTTGAACTTAGTTTTTATTCAGCATTAATCTTTATCAGTGTTCAGTTTTTACGTATTCCGCTGGGTGCTCAGTTTGTTCATTTTGGTAATGCCTTGGTTGTAATAGCGGTTCTACTATTTGGTTCAAGAATTGCAGCACTTGTTGCATCTATCGGGCTAGGCTTGTTCGATGTGCTTAATGGCTATGCTGCGGAAGTTTGGATTACGATTTTAGAATCATTAATTGTTTGTTTAGTTCTTCATTTTGTTTTTGAAAAACTTTTGCATTCTGATACCAAAACACGCAATGTGATCATTGTTGGGGTCGTAGCTGCCATTACAAAAATCATTAGTAATCTTGTGAAATATACTTTGATTAATAGTCTTGTGGGTGGTCTTCATTTGCAAGTAGCTTTTTTGACAGCTTTGGTTAAAATCGGTGGAACATTTGGTTCAGCGCTCGTCACAATCATCTCTGTACCAATTTTATACCCAATCTTAAAACAATTCTTCATTCCAGAAAAAAGTCATACTAAAGCGATTTCTGAATAAATCACAAAAGCCTTTTATAAAGGCTTTTTAGTTTGCGTTTTCAACGAATAAAGTCATTGCTTTAGCTATCAAAATCATGCTATAATTGAAAAGATTATTATAAATAGGCTGTTTGCGCAGCTATTTTCAAAAAGAAAATAAACGAAAGAATATAAGAGATGAGTATTTTAGAAGTTAAACATTTAAGTCATGGCTTTGGTGAGCGTACGATTTTTGAGGATGTGTCTTTCCGTCTGTTGAAAGGTGAACATATCGGTCTTGTCGGGGCAAACGGTGAAGGAAAATCAACTTTCATGAGTATCGTAACTGGACATTTGCAACCTGATGAAGGAAAAGTTGAGTGGTCAAAATATGTCACTGCAGGTTACTTGGACCAACATACTGTACTTGAAGCAGGGATGACAGTACGTGATGTCTTACGTACAGCTTTTGATGAGCTTTTCACAACAGAAGCACGTATCAATGACATTTACATGTCTATGGCTGATGAAGACGCAGATATGGATGCTCTAATGGAAGAAGTAGGAGAGTTGCAAGACCGTCTAGAATCACGCGATTTTTACACTTTGGACACTAAAATTGATGAAGTTGCACGCGCCCTTGGTGTTATGGATTTTGGCATGGAGTCTGACGTCACAGAACTTTCTGGTGGTCAACGTACCAAAGTTCTGTTAGCAAAACTTTTGCTTGAAAAACCTGATATTTTGCTTCTTGACGAACCAACAAACTACCTTGATGCTGAGCACATTGAATGGTTGAAACGTTACCTTCAAAACTATGAAAATGCCTTCATTTTGATTTCACACGATATTCCATTCTTAAATGACGTGATTAATATTGTTTATCATGTGGAAAATCACGATTTGGTTCGTTACACTGGTGACTATGATAATTTCCAAGCCGTTTACGCTATAAAAAAAGCACAGCTTGAAGCTGCTTACGAACGTCAACAAAAAGAAATTGCTGACTTGCAAGACTTTGTTAATCGTAACAAAGCGCGTGTTGCTACACGTAATATGGCTATGTCACGTCAGAAAAAATTGGATAAGATGGACCGTATTGAGCTTCAGGCTGAAAAACCAAAACCATCCTTTGAATTCAAAGAATCACGTACACCAAGTCGTTTTATTTTCCAAACACAAGATTTGGAAATTGGTTACGACCGTCCATTGACAAAACCACTTAATCTAACTTTTGAACGTAATCAGAAAGTTGCCATCATTGGTGCCAACGGTATTGGTAAAACGACACTTCTTAAGAGCTTACTAGGAATCATTCCGCCAATTTCAGGAAGCGTTGAACGTGGTGATTACATTGAACTTGGTTATTTTGAACAAGAAGTCGCTGCTGGTAATCGTCAAACACCACTTGAAGCTGTCTGGGATGCCTTCCCTGCATTGAACCAAGCAGAAGTGCGTGCTGCTCTTGCTCGTTGCGGTTTGACATCAAAACATATCGAAAGTCAAATTCAAGTACTTTCTGGTGGGGAACAAGCCAAAGTGCGTTTTTGCCTGCTTATGAACCGCGAAAATAACGTCCTTGTCCTTGACGAACCAACCAACCACTTAGACGTTGATGCTAAAGAAGAATTGAAACGTGCTCTTAAAGCCTACAAGGGTAGCGTCCTAATGGTTTGCCACGAGCCTGATTTCTATGAAGGTTGGACAGAAGTTTGGGACTTCAATGAATTAATGTAATGAAAAAGCTTGAGAAATTTCTCAAGCTTTTTTAGTTTTCTGAACTAATTCTGAAAAAACTAATGTATCCTTGATAAAAAAGGAGGTTAGCTTATGCAAATTCAAATTAAACATATCAAGAAAGTCTTCAAGGATAAGGAAGTTTTAAATGATATTTCATTTACCATCGAATCAGGTTCGATTTGTGGACTTTTGGGAGTCAATGGAGCTGGGAAATCTACATTAATGAAAATACTCTATGGTTTAGAAAGTCAGAGTGCTGGTGAAATTTTATTTGATGGAAAAACGAGTATAGAGATAAAAGATGATAAAAAATTTGGTGCTTTAATTGAGTCACCAGCTATTTACATGAATTTATCAGCTTTTGATAATTTAAAAACTAAAGCACTGCTTTATGATATTCCAGATGAAACCATACGAGAAACCTTGAACTTAATTGGTTTAGCAAATACTGGTCGCAAAAAAGCTGGTAAATTTTCTTTAGGAATGAAGCAACGTTTAGGACTTGGTATGGCAATCATTACCAATCCAGAATTTCTGATTTTAGATGAGCCAACTAACGGCTTAGACCCAGATGGCATCAAAGAACTTTTAGATTTAATCAACTCTCTCAAGCAAAAAGGAATAACGATTCTCATCTCAAGTCACCAATTACATGAAGTTAGTAAGATTGCAGATGATATTGTTATCCTGCATCAAGGAAAAATTCATTACAATCAGCCCAATCAAGACAAACAAGATTTAGAAAAACTCTTCTTTTCTATTGTCCATGGAGGTTATGAAAAATGAGAAAAATACTTCAATCAGAATGCCTAAAACAAAAACATGGTGCTTACTTTAAATTATGTTTAGTCTTGCCATTTATCTCTCTCTTTATCGCTTTTTTGCTTTGCGGACCAACGATTCTAGAGAGTTTTTCAATTTATTGGTGGGAAGCATTGTTTTTATTTACTTTGGCAGGATTGTTATTTGTTTATGATTATAAAGCTGAAGAAGGAGCTGGACATTTTCAAAACACACTTCAAGGTAAATTAACTGGAAAAATTAAAGTCGCAAAAGTCATGACGGCATTAAAGAACCTATTTTTAGCAAGTTGTGTTCTGTTACTTTTTCTTTATCTTGTCTCATTTGTTTTTTGCGGTGTGATGACTGTCCACTTTTTTCGTGACGCTTGGGTACTATTATTGATGCTTATCGCTTCTGCATGGAATGTCCCTCTCTTATTTTACCTTTCAAAATGGATTAATTGTTATTTGGTCTTCGTTCTAAATTCTTTTTTATGTTTGCTCGTTGCGCCATTTTTAGCACAAACGTCTTTTTGGAATTTATTTCCCTACACATATCATTATAAAATCGCCCAAGCTCTTCTCCACTTAAAACCTTCTGGAGAAGTAGAAGTACTAAATCACCCTCATCCTGTAGGACTATGCATTGTAGCAATCAGTTTATCCGTCCTTTTATTTCTTATCTTCATCAAAGCACTAAAGGAGCAAAAACGTGGTTAAGATTTTAAAAAGCGAGTTCTTAAAATTAAAAAATTCGGCTATTTTATACCTGATGATTGGCTTATTTGCTTTAGAATGGTTAACCATACCAGTTTATTTATCAAATCATCAAACCTCCTACACCCTAGAGGCGATGACATTTTTACCCATGCTAGCTTATTGTTTAATGCTGGCTATTGTCTCGCTGCTAACAATGGAGCAAGAAGAACAGGCTAATCACTGCCAAAATATCAACAGTAGTCACAATAGAGCTAAAATCTGGTTGCTTAAGTTGTTAGCGCGTGATCTTATTGTTATTCTGCCTTGTCTTATTTTATGGGGGAGCATTGGATATGTGATCAATGATGTCTCTTATGCCTTTTATTCAGGAAGCTTGACTTGGCTTTTACTTGTCTTTCTCAATCATTTTCATCATTTACTTAGCTTATGGGCAGGAAAAGGTCTTAATCTCATTATCTCATTCGTGGAGTGTCTTTTTATCATTTTTGCTTCAAATCATGCTTTTATGGGCAATTTCTGGATTCCTATCATTTTGCTAGTTAATGCTATCTTAATGCCTGAAAAAAAGCTAATGATTAAGACCATTTTCATCTTGTTAGCTTTGATACTGATGTTAGATGTTATAGCCGTTTTAACACTTAAACGCAATAAAAATGAGTGAAATCATGTTTCTTATAGTAAAATAGAAACAAATACAATTGAGGTGACAAAAGTGTACAAAATTTTAGTTGTGGACGACGATTTTGAAATTTTAAAACTAATGACTAATATTTTTGAAATGCAAAATTATGCTGTAACAACTTATCAAGTAGTAAACTCTCCTATTGATATCAATGATTTTATGGGATTTGACTTAATTTTACTCGATGTTATGATGCCAAATGTGGATGGCATGGCTCTTTGCCAAGAAATTCGCCATCGTATTGCAACACCAATTATCTTTGTTAGTGCTAAAGATAGCGAAGAAGATATCATTTCTGGTCTCAAACTCGGTGGCGATGACTACATCACCAAACCATTTAGTATTAAACAACTAGTCGCAAAAGTGGAAGCACATTTAAAAAGGGAAGAACGCCTTAAGCAGGCAAAAAAAGACTTTCAAGAATTTAAACGTGAATTTTCTACAATGACATTTTACTTGCAAGAAAAAAGCATTTACATTAATGGTGAACGCGTTCCTCTAACCAGTCGTGAATACCGTATTCTAGAGCTCTTGTCTAGCCAGCCTAAAAAAGTTTTTACACGTGAAAATATCTACGAAAGCGTATATAACGATGATTCGGATACTCTTTTTAGATCTATTTCAGAATATGTTTATCAAATTCGTCAAAAATTTTCTCTCTATGACATTAATCCTATAAAAACAGTTCGAGGAGTGGGATATCAGTGGCATGATTAAAGCAAAAAAGATTAAAACATTAAAACAACGCATTTTTCAAACCGTCATTGAAGTGATTGTCGGAATTGTCCTTGTTATCTGTTTTATTTTAACCTTAACAAGTGTCCTTGCCTATACTAAACAAATTAGTCTCAGCAATCAGCTAAATATTAGTCTTTCAGATAAGATCTCTAAAGATATGATTGTCAAAGAAATGACGAAAGTACCTTATGACTACGTTTTATATGACCAGACTGGGAAGGTCATTAAGCGAACAAATGTCACTGAGGATTTGATGTATTACCAAAAAGCTTTTAAAGAGAGAAAAAACTTAAACGAAAATGGGGTTACCTATTACCTTGCCCAAAATTCGCACTACGTTTTAGTTGTCCGACAATCTAGCATACCAGAGTTTTCAAATCATGCGCTTCGCTCAATTTCGTACAATACGCTGACTTACATCATCTTTATCATCGGCTTTTTGCTGGTTCTTATTTTTGCAATCACAAGACTGCTCAAAGAATTCACTTCAAATTTTTATGCTATCCAAAAATCAACTCAAAATATGGGAACTAAGTCTCACTCAGATTTCCTAGAGTATTCTAGAATTGCGGAATTTGATGACACCTTAACTGTTTTAGCACAAAAAAGTGATGAATTAGCTGAACTGATTGAAAGAGAAAGAAGTGAAAAGAAAGATTTATCTTTTCAAATTGCTGCCTTAGCTCACGATGTCAAAACTCCGTTAACGGTCATTAAGGGAAATATCGAACTGCTTGAAATGACACCACTTAACGAACAACAAACGAGTTTTCTAACATCAATCAATAATAGCCTTTTAGTATTTGAAAACTATTTCAACGCAATGCTTAACTATAGTCGTCGATTAAGCGATAACGACCATAAAGAAAAGCTATTCTTAAAGCCTTTTTTAGCTGATTTATCGGTAAAAATTGAAGATATTCTAAAACCAAATGCAATTGATTTCAAGATGAGAAATACCTGTGCTACCAATTCTTTTTTAGCAAATAGCTTAAATCTTAAACGTGCACTGATTAATATCCTAGTAAACGCTACTCAACATGCCCCAAAAGGAAAAATTCGCCTTAGCATTTCAGAAGATGATAGTCATCTCATGTTCTCCATTTGGAATGATGGTCAACCATTTTCAGATGAAGCTCTTAAAAATGCCGCAAAATTTTTCTTCACTGAACATAATAGCAGAAGCGAAAAACACTATGGTATTGGACTATCTTTTGCGAAAGGCATAGCTGAAAAACATCATGGAGGTTTAAGAATTTCAAATCCTAGTATGGGTGGAGCAGAAGTCATTCTTTCCATTAAAAAATAACCGTTCACGACGAAAAAACGACTGTTTACGACATGGTCGTTTTTTTAATGATTAATCTGGTAAAATAGAGGATAGAAGTATTACTTTGGGGTAAATTAGATGCAACAATTGATAACAATAGTTAGTTATTTAAGTTTTTTAAGCATTTGTCTAACTATCACGCGATTAATGAAGTGGCCTAGAAAACTTAAATCTAATATTCAAAAGTCTCTAAGTATCATCGTCCTAGTGAAACTGATAGTTATTGTAATCTTTTAGCAAATCATAAAAAGGGAAATAAAAAAAGAGAAAAAATGAAAGCTACTTATAAGGGAAAAGTTGCAGATGTTTGGCAAGTCAGCAAAGATAATCGAAATAGTCCTGACTGGGTAAAAGAAGCTTTTGCAAAAAGATATTTTTGTTGGTTAGATAATCACCTTCGTGTTTTAATGGCTGGTTTAAAGCCATCGACAGTTAAAAGCCTTAAAACAGGAGCGATTGGAAGTCTAGGCGGAGGATTTGCTGGCTACGGTATGTATGAGTTAGCATACTTAGGCGACTATATCGACATTACCAATCGCCGTATTGTTGCTCAAAAAACATTTGAAAAGGAATATCAGATTATTGATTAAAAGAGTCAATTCGTTTAGTTTATAAGAAATCACCCTAAAACGATAGCGAAATTATGGCTAGGATACTGTGTTTTTTATTTAATCATGAGTTACGTTATGCTTGGTCAAAGTCACAAATGGTTTTATGTTTTATATTACCTAACGCTTACTAGCATTCCAATACTAATTTCACTACAAAAGAAAAAATAATCCCCATGTTTCTGAAAACACAGGGTTCTTTTAATTAATTGCGATACTTAACAATCACTTCACAGCGTTCAACCAAGAGTGAAAAACGTTCATTATCTGATTTTTCCTGATAGATACCAGCTTTAGTCTCAAAGGCAAATTTTTCTGAAGCGAGCGTTTTTGAAGTTTCTTGATAAAGTTGCCATTTATCTTTATGACTTGAAAGTGCAATGAGAGCTTCGAGAACGAGAACTAAAGAAGCAATAACTACTGCCAACAATTTAAAGCAAGGAATTGGTAAAGTAGCTAAAATCGGGATTAAAGCTAAGGTAATGATTTGAATGACTTTAAACACGATAAACCAAGCACGATGAAAACGAGCTTTCTTATCATAGCTTTTAATTGCTTGCTCTAAACGCTCTGAAAGATACGTTTTACTTGTTAATCCTTTGTAATCGTCCATTTGAATCTCCTTGATTGAAAGCTTTTTCCTATGTGATTTTATTGTATCGCTCTACTAAGAGATAGTCAAGAATTGACTTTATGGTATAATAGAACGTGGTTTAAGATTTTAAAAATCTTAATAAAACAAGAATAAATACAGTATCAAACACAAGCAAATAAAGCTTACTATGAAAGGATAAATATCTTAATGGTTACTATTCAATGGTTCCCAGGTCACATGTCTAAAGCTCGTAGACAAGTGCAAGAAAATATTAAACACGTGGATTTCGTGACTATTTTAGTCGATGCGCGTTTGCCACTATCAAGTCAAAATCCGATGCTAACTAAAATCGTTGGTGATAAACCAAAACTTATGATTTTAAATAAAGCTGATTTGGCTGATAGCAATCGTACAAAAGAATGGCGTCGTTATTTTGAGAGCCAAGGAATTAAAACTCTTGCTGTCAACTCAAAAGAACAAGCTACTGTAAAATTAGTTACAGAAGCAGCTAAATCTTTAATGGCTGACAAATTGACTAAATTGCGTGAACGTGGTATTCAAAAAGAAACCCTTCGTACGATGATTATTGGTATTCCAAATGCAGGTAAATCAACTCTTATGAACCGTTTAGCTGGTAAGAAAATCGCCGTTGTCGGAAATAAACCAGGGGTTACTAAAGGGCAACAATGGCTTAAATCAAATAAAGATTTGGAAATTCTTGACACCCCAGGGATTCTTTGGCCAAAATTTGAAGACGAAGTGGTTGGTCTAAAACTTGCTCTTACCGGAGCCATCAAAGACCAACTCTTACCAATGGACGAAGTAACTATCTTTGGACTTAATTTCTTCAAAGAACATTATCCAGAACGTTTGATTGAACGTTATAAAGGCATTGACTTGGAAGAAGAGGCACCAGAAATTATCATAGCCATGACACAAAAACTTGGTTTCCGTGATGACTATGACCGTTTTTACGCTCTTTTTGTCAAAGATGTTCGTGAAGGTAAACTTGGACGCTATACATTAGACATTGTAGAAGAGGTTGAAAATGGCGACTGTTAAAGAAATCAAAGAAGCGCTAGCTGACATTGACAGTCTTGACGATACACGCTGGCAAGCCTACGAGAAAGATAGCCGAGTAGGCGTGCAAAAAGCTATCATCCAGCGTAAAAAGGCTATTCAAGCCAATATCGACGAAGACTTGCGCTTAGAACATATGCTGCGCTACGAAAAAGAGCTTTATCAAGCAGACTACCAAGCTATCGCAGGAATTGATGAAGTTGGCCGTGGCCCTCTTGCTGGACCAGTGGTGACTGCTTGCGTCATCCTTTCTAAGAATTGTAAAATCAAACATCTTAATGATTCTAAAAAAATCCCTAAAAAGCATCACGAGGAAATTTATGAAGAAGTCCTTGCGCGTGCTTTAGGAGTTGGTATTGGTGTAATTGATAATACTATCATCGATGATATCAACATTTATGAAGCGACAAAAGTTGGTATGCTCCAAGCAATTGACCAAATCAAGGGACAAGTGACTAAGCCTGATTATCTTTTGATTGATGCCATGCACTTAGACACTGACATCCCACAGCAATCACTCATCAAAGGAGATGCTAATTCTCTCTCAATTGCGGCAGCTTCTATCGTTGCTAAAGTCACTCGTGACCGCATGATGGCAGATTACGCCAAAGAGTATCCTGGCTATGCTTTTGAAAAAAATGTTGGTTATGGTACTAAAGATCATCTTGCAGGTCTCAAAGAACACGGTATTACACCAATTCACCGTAAAACATTTGAACCGATTAAATCCATGTTGAAGGAGAACTAAATGACAAGCGAAAAAGAAAAAATGCTAGCTGGTCAGCTATATGATGCGGGTGACAGTGATCTACTTGCCATGCGTTTACACGCCCGTAAACAAATCACTCTCTTTAATAATGAAGAAGACCGTCAGAAACGTAAAGAAATTATCAAATCATTATTTGGTTCTACAGGCGATAACTTACTAATGGAGCAGCGTTTTGTCTGCGATTACGGGTCAAATATCTACGTTGGTGAGAACTTTTTCGCTAATTATAACTGTACCATGTTAGATGTCTGCGAGATTCACATTGGAGACAACGCTATGATTGGTCCGAATTGTCAGTTTTTAACTCCTCTTCACCCACTAGATGCGAAAGAACGTATTTCTGGTTTGGAATATGGAGCGCCAATCACTATTGGTGATAATGTATGGCTTGGTGGTGGGGTAACCATTCTACCAGGTATCACTTTAGGTAATAATGTCGTCGTTGGTGCTGGCGCTGTTGTAACTAAATCATTTGGAGATAATGTGGTTATCGCTGGAAATCCAGCTAAAATCATCAAAACATTAGATTAACTCAAAAAAACTCTCACAAAGTCCTATGGTTATAGGACTTTTTTTCGAATAGAAAAGTAGTGAGGTAACTAATGAATAACTTTGAACTATTTAAATTAAAACAAGCAGGACTAACAAATCTCAACATTCTAGCCATTTTAGAATATCAAAAGCAAGAAAAGAAATCTCTTTCCTTGCGAGATATGGCAGTTGTGTCCAAATGTAAGAATCCTATTTTATTTATGGAAAAATACAAAGATTTGGATAGTAAAACTTTGCGAAAAGTCTTTAATCAATACCCTAGTATTTCAATACTAGATGACGACTATCCGCTGGAATTAAAACACTCTTATAATCCGCCTGTTTTGCTTTTTTATCAAGGCAATATTGATTTGCTCAATCGTCCGAAAATAGCAGTAGTAGGAGCACGCACAGCCACACAGATAGGAACCAAGTCCGTTCAAAAAATCATCAAAGAACTTGGAAATCAATTCGTCATTGTTAGTGGCTTAGCTAGGGGGATAGATACCAGTGCACATATTTCAGCACTAAAAAATGGCGGAGCGACAATAGCAGTTATTGGTTGTGGTCTTGACGTCTATTATCCCAAAGAAAATAAGCAGTTGCAGGAGTATCTTGGAAAAAATCACTTAATCTTGAGCGAATACACAGCATCAGAAGCGCCACTAAAATACCATTTTCCAAAACGCAATCGCATTATCGCAGGATTATCCCAAGGCGTCATAGTAGCAGAAGCTAAATTGCGATCTGGCAGCTTAATTACTTGTGAACGAGCCCTAGAAGAAGGACGAGACGTTTTTGCCATTCCAGGTAATATTTTAGACGGAAAATCTGACGGATGTCATCATTTAATCAAAGAAGGCGCAAAGTGCATCACATCAGGATTAGATGTCCTTTCAGAGTACCAATTGTAAACAAGTTTTTTCTATTGAATATAACTTTTTTATTGACAGTTTGGAAAAAGCGGGGTATCATGTTATAAGTTTATTACTGATAGGAAGTGAGCTTATGGCAACGACTACTACAAAAGCCCAAACAGCTGTTAAAAAGACAAGTAAAAAAACAACAAAGAAAAAAACAGCTGCCAAGAAAAACTTGGTTATTGTGGAATCACCAGCTAAAGCAAAAACCATTGAAAAATATCTAGGACGCAACTACAAAGTTGTCGCTTCAGTTGGTCATATCCGTGATTTGAAAAAATCAAGCATGTCTATTGATTTTGAAAATAACTATAAACCGCAGTATATCAATATCCGTGGTAAAGGTCCTCTAATTAACGATTTGAAAAAAGAGGCTAAAAAATCTAAAAAAGTTTATCTTGCAAGTGACCCGGACCGTGAGGGAGAAGCTATTTCATGGCATTTGGCACACATTTTGGGACTTGACGAAAATGATAAAAACCGTGTTGTTTTCAATGAAATCACTAAAGATGCTGTTAAAAATGCCTTCGTTGAACCACGTCAGATTGACATGGATTTGGTAGATGCGCAACAAGCCCGTCGAGTTCTTGACCGTATTGTTGGTTATTCTATCTCACCATTGCTTTGGAAAAAAGTTAAAAAAGGTCTTTCTGCGGGTCGTGTTCAATCTGTCGCATTGAAACTCATTATCGACCGTGAAAATGAGATTAAAAACTTTAAACCTGAAGAATACTGGACGATTGATGGATTCTTCAAAAAAGGAACTAAGAAATTCCAAGCAGCCTTTTATGGCATTGATGGTAAAAAATTAAAACTCAACACTAACGAAGATGTGCAAGCAGTCCTTGCCCGACTTACGAGTGATGAGTTTAACGTAGCAAAAGTTGAAAAGAAAGAGCGTCGTCGTAACGCACCACTTCCATATACAACATCATCTCTTCAACAAGATGCTGCTAACAAAATTAACTTCCGTACACGTAAGACTATGATGGTTGCTCAACAGTTATACGAAGGGATTAACCTTGGCAAGAGCGGTACTCAAGGTTTGATTACTTATATGCGTACTGACTCTACACGTATCAGTCCTGTTGCGCAAAATGATGCTGCAGGTTTCATTACAGAACGTTTCGGCGAAAATTATTCTAAACACGGTAGCCGTGTGAAAAATGCTTCAGGTGCTCAAGATGCCCACGAGGCTATTCGCCCATCAAACGTTAACCTAACACCAGAATCTATCGCAAAACACTTAGACAAAGACCAATTGAAACTCTACACATTGATTTGGAATCGATTTGTCGCAAGTCAAATGACAGCTGCGGTGTTTGATACCATGAAAGTTAACTTGGAGCAAAATGGCGTTCGCTTCATAGCTAACGGTAGTAAAGTCAAATTTGACGGTTACTTAGCTGTCTATAATGATTCTGATAAGAATAAAATGTTGCTTGACATGGTTGAAGGTGATGTTGTTAAGAAAGTTTCAACAAACCCTGAACAACACTTCACTCAACCACCAGCACGTTATTCTGAGGCCACATTAATCAAAACGCTTGAAGAAAACGGTGTTGGACGTCCATCAACTTATGCACCAACACTTGATGTTATCCAAAGACGTTACTACGTTCGCTTGGTTTCAAAACGCTTCGAACCAACTGAATTGGGTGAAATCGTCAATAACTTGATTGTTGAATTCTTCCCTGATATCGTTGATGTCAAATTTACCGCTGACATGGAAGGTAAACTTGATGAAGTCGAAGAAGGAAAAGAACAATGGCAAAAAGTCATTGATGCTTTCTACAAACCATTTGAAAAAGAACTAGCAAAAGCAGAAACTGAAATTGAAAAAATTCAAATCAAAGATGAGCCTGCTGGTTTTGACTGTGACGTTTGTGGACACCCAATGGTAATCAAATTAGGACGCTATGGTAAATTCTACGCATGTAGTAATTTCCCAGAATGTCACAACACCAAAGCCATCACAAAAGAAATTGGTGTGATTTGTCCAATTTGTGGCGAAGGTCAAGTGATTGAACGTAAGACAAAACGTAATCGTCTTTTCTATGGCTGTGACCGATATCCTGAGTGTGAATTCACTTCATGGGACAAACCAGTCGGACGTTCTTGTCCAAAATGTGGTCAATTCCTCGTTGAGAAGAAAATTCGTGGCGGTGGTAAACAAGTCGTCTGCAGCAATGAAGAATGCGACTACGAAGAAGCAAAAGTTAAATAAATCCTTCAAACCTTGCAAATTTTCTTTGCGAGGTTTTTTTAGGTCAATTTTTATTGTCATTATAATAGACTTTTTAAATAATTTCCGTTATAACAGACTTTTTTTGAATAAGTCTGTTATAATAGACCTATAAGAGAAGTGGCCTATGAATTATTTTGCATTAATTGGCGACATTATTGGTTCAAAAAAAAATCGATAATCACTACCAAGTTCAAAAATCACTGGAATCTTGCTTAGCTGATTTGAACAATGAATTTCAAGCAGTTTTGGCATCCAAATTATCCATTACATTAGGAGATGAATTTCAAGGATTACTGAGTCTTGATGCTCCTTTATTTCAAATCATTGACCGTATCAATCTGGCCATGAAGCCTTACCAGGTGCGTTTTGGGATTGGAATGGGAAAAATTCTAACAGACATCAATCCCGAACAAAGTATTGGCGCTGATGGTCCAGCATACTGGCATGCCAGAAAAGCCATTAACTATATTCATCAAAAAATGACTACGGTAATACACAAATTGCGGTTTCTTTTGATGATGAGAATCAAGTCAATATCGTTAATACCTTGATTGCAAGCAGCGAAGTTATTAAATCAGACTGGCGAGCAAGTCAAGAAATCATCTTAAAAGAGTTATTAGCACTTGGAATTTACAATGAGCAGTTCGATCAACAAATGCTTGCTAAACGCTTAGCATTAACGACCAGCGCCTTATCAAAACGTCTTAAAAGCAGCAATATTAAAGTATATCTTCGTGCACGAAAAACAGCTTTAAATTGTCTTAAACATTATGGAGAGGAGTTAGCTTAATGCCTATCACTGGACTTTCACAATATTTGACACAGCATCCTGTTTTGACCTTGTTGTTAATCTGTCATTTTTTATCTGATTTCCAACTGTAAAGTCAAAAGGTAGCTGACCGTAAAAATACTGATAAAAAGTACCTTTTGCTTCATCTTCTAGGAGTAGCTTTTCCTCTGATTTTACTAACTTGCTTTTTACCAAGTCTATGGTTGACGAGTCTGCTTATCTTACTTAGCCATGCTATCATTGATTTTGGAAAATCGAGTGTCGCTAAGTGCCTTCATCTCAGCACTATGTGGACATTTTTAGCAGATCAGATGCTTCACTTAGTGATTATCGTTTTATTGACAGGAAGTATTTTTTGTCCTTATCTGACTGTCAATGCTGTAACTGCACAAGTTTTAAATCTGATTTTATTTCTTGTTCTCATCACTAAGCCAACAAATGTTGTTTTCAAGATTTTCTTTCAAAAATATCAGCCACAAGACAATCAAAAATTGGATACCATTCCAGGCGCAGGAGCAACCATCGGACTTTTAGAACGTGTTATCATGAGTATTTGCATCATCTTTAATCAATTTGCCTCAATCGGGCTGGTCTTTACAGCGAAATCGATTGCTCGCTACAATAAAATATCTGAAAGTCCTACTTTTGCAGAATACTACTTAATTGGATCACTTTTCAGCATATCTAGTGTTTTACTAGCTGCTTGGATTTGCCTTTTCTAACGATAAAAAAGAAATTCGTTAAATTATTTACATAATTTTAGTTATGTCTATCGATTTAATATTTTATTTGTATTTCACTGATTTTATGTTATGATAGTCTGGTATCAAAAATAGAAAGATTCAGATATGGGCAAACTCCCACATCTGGAAAATGGGTTTTAAGCTTCTCTAAACTCATTTTTGGAGGTATTAGTATATTGTCTCAATCATCATACATTAACGTTATTGGAGCTGGTTTAGCTGGCTCTGAAGCTGCTTATCAGATTGCTAAGCGCGGTATTCCAGTTAAACTTTATGAAATGCGTGGGGTTAAACCAACACCTCAGCATAAAACAGATAAATTCGCTGAACTTGTCTGCTCAAATTCGCTTCGTGGCGACAGTTTAACAAACGCTGTTGGTCTTTTGAAAGAAGAAATGCGCCGTTTGGATTCTGTTATCATGAAAGCCGCTGAAAGCACGCGCGTCCCTGCTGGTGGCGCTCTTGCGGTTGACCGCGACGGTTTCTCACAAATGGTAACTGACGAAGTCACAAACCACCCACTTATCGAAGTCATTCGCGAAGAAATCACTGAAATCCCAGACGATGCCATTACAGTTATCGCTAGTGGACCACTTACTTCAGATGCTTTAGCTGCAAAAATCCATGAATTAAACGGTGGTGACGGTTTCTATTTCTACGATGCAGCAGCACCGATTGTTGATAAAAGTTCTATCGACATGGACAAAATCTACCTAAAATCACGTTACGATAAAGGGGAAGCAGCTTATCTAAACTGTCCAATGACAAAAGAAGAATTCATGGCTTTCCATGAAGCACTTGTCAATGCTGAAGAAGCACCACTAAATTCATTTGAAAAAGAAAAATACTTCGAAGGTTGTATGCCAATCGAAGTCATGGCAAAACGAGGCATTAAAACATTGCTCTATGGTCCTATGAAACCTGTGGGACTAGAATACCCAGAAGATTACAAAGGACCACGTGACGGCGAATTTAAAACACCTTATGCCGTTGTTCAATTGCGTCAAGATAATGCAGCTGGTAGCCTATTTAACATCGTTGGTTTCCAAACACACCTTAAATGGGGAGAACAAAAACGTGTGTTCCGTATGATTCCAGGCCTCGAAAATGCTGAATTTGTCCGCTACGGCGTTATGCACCGTAACTCATACATGGATTCACCAAACCTTTTGACAGAAACATTTGCTACACGTCAAAATCCAAATCTTTTCTTCGCTGGTCAAATGACTGGTGTTGAAGGTTATGTTGAATCTGCTGCATCAGGTCTTGTAGCTGGTATCAATGCTGTGCGTCGTTTCAAAGGCGAAGAACCTGTTATCTTCCCACAAACAACAGCTATTGGAGCTTTACCACACTACATCACTCACGCTGAAAGCAAACATTTCCAACCAATGAACGTTAACTTTGGTATCGTTAAAGAACTCGAAGGACCACGTATCCGCGATAAAAAAGAACGTTACGAAAAAGTTGCTGAACGTGCTTTGAAAGACTTAGAAGAATACCTTAACGTTTAAACCTACTAATCAAAGAAGAGGTGACATCATGTTTCCAATTCAATTAGGATTAAAAGCTAGCTCTGCTCCAGAGCAAGTAGCTAGTCGTCTAAAATATCATCCAGATGTTTTTGAATTTTTTACAAGCGAAGTTGATTATACAGCTGATAGTTTAGAAAAACTTGAAGAAGCCATTCAAAAAGTCAAATCAAGTAGTGTAAAGACTATTGTTCTTCATCACCCTATGAAGTACCAAGGAAAGCGTTTGGAATTAGTAGCTCATCCAAAAAATAATGCTGAATTGGTTAACTTTATCGATTTTTCAACACAAAAATTACTTGATTTAGCAAAAAAATACGACTGTAAAGTGCTGGTTCACGGCTCTTACGAGTTAGAAGATGCTGAACTATTAGAACCTTTTGCTTCAATCGAGGATGCTCGTCAGTATCTTTTCTCTCGCATGGATCACTTTTGTCATATTGGCAAAGACTATATCATGTTTGAAAATGGTATTTCAAAACTCTATTCATATGGAAATCCTGATTTTGATCACTTGCTTGCTGAAAAAGGTTATCCTCTAGCTTACGATATTTCACATGCTTTTATTTATCTTCACGGTGATAACGAGGCCCTTCAACAGTCTCTAAAGACTTTGAAGGATCATATCGTTCATTACCATTTAGTGGATTCTCTGGGAGAAACCCATGATAGCCTGACACTTGGTCACGGAAAAATTGATTGGGCGAAAGCTTTGCCACTCTTTAATGAGACAGCAAGTAGCATCTACGAAATTAACTTAAAAGACCTAACTAATCCAGTTGAACAGCTCGAAAGTCATGCTTACCTAAAACAGATTGCACAAAACTTGTAAGATAATATAAAACACAGAAGCAGTAGCTTCTGTGTTTTTCTTACATTTTTGTAAGGTTTCATCCCCAAAACTGTAAGAAAGAAAGAGCTGATTTCCGATAAACTAAAGATATCAATAAGAAAGGAGTAGCAGTATATGAAAGAAGAAATTAAACACTATCTTAGCCTATGGATTCATTTTTTCATTTGGATTGTATTGCTATTTCTGGGATCTATTGTTTATATCATCTCATATGCCTTTCGTATAACAAAGTAAAAGGAGGTGCTTAAAATGGTTGAATTATATAGTCTGATAAGCATTCTATTTATCATCATAGTAGGAGTAGCAAGCTTAGCTTTTTGGTACTGGAGCGGTAGAAGACCGCTAAAAAAGCGCTAAAAAGTTTTCAAAAGCAAAAAATTAACTAAGCATTTCTGAGCTTGAAAGGGTATAATGAAAAAAAGGAGAAATTATGTTACTGGAAATCAATCACCTCGAGAAAGTTTTTCGCACACGCTTTTCAAAAGAAGTGACACGAGCTTTGCAAGATGTCGACTTTAAGGTTGATGAAAATGAGTTCATCGCCATTATGGGAGAATCAGGATCAGGTAAAACAACCTTGCTAAATATCTTAGCAACACTAGAAAAGCCAACCAATGGATCAGTTATTTTAAACGGGGAAGAAATCACTAAAATCAAAGAAAGTAAACTTGCTGAATTCCGTTTGAAAAATCTCGGCTTTGTCTTTCAAGATTTTAACTTATTGGACACCCTATCAGTCAAGGATAATATTTTCTTGCCACTAGTACTTGGGCGCCTTCCTTATCAAGAAATGGAAAAACGTATTACAAGGCTAGCGCCAAAATTACACATTGAAGAGTTGCTAGAAAAACGTCCATTTGAACTTTCTGGTGGTCAAAAACAACGTGTTGCGATTGCTCGTAGTTTGATAACAAATCCGCAATTGCTTTTAGCTGATGAACCAACAGCAGCACTAGATTATCGCAATTCTGAAGATATCTTAAATCTTTTCGAAGACATTAACAGCTATGGTCAAACACTTCTTATGGTAACTCACTCAGCAAATGCAGCAAGTCATGCCAAACGTGTGTTGTTCATCAAAGATGGTCGTATTTTCCACCAAATTTACCGTGGCAATAAAACCAATCAAGAATTCAGTAAAGACATTTCACTTGCGATGACAGCCCTTCTAGGAGGTGAGTAAGATGTTCTATGCTAAATTAGCTTGGTCAAATTTGAAAAAGTCACTTGATATTTTTGGACCATTTTTACTTGCCAGTGTGGTACTTTTCGTCCTTGACTGTTCAACGTTATTGCTTATTTATAGTCCAGTATCAATGGAGATGCAGTACAGTAATACTGTTTTAGGACTTGCAATCGTTGTTCTGATGATTTTTACCGTCATCATGGAAATCTATAGTTATAATTTCTTGCTCAAGCAAAGAAGTAGAGAGTTTGGTCTTTACAATATCCTTGGGATGAACCGAAGTCAAGTTGGTCTGGTATCATCTATCGAATTAGCAATTATTTTTATAGGTGTTATCTTACTTGGTAGTGTGCTTTCCGCAGTCTTTTCACAAGTTTTTTACCTTATCTTTGTGAATCTTTTGCACTATAATAAATTCATTATTGGATTATCGCCGCTAGCATTTATTTTGGCATCAGTAGCCTTCGCCGCTATCTTTGCTTTGCTAGAAGTCATTAATATTGTTATCATTTATCGTTCATCACCTCTTGCTTTGTTTAAACGCCAAGAGAAAGGTGAAAAAGAACCTCGTGGTAATATTCTTTTTGCCCTACTAAGTCTTATCAGTCTTGGCTCAGGTTATTATCTATCTATTTCCTCTCAAACAGTTACTGCACTAGTTGTTGTCTATCGTTTCTTTATCGCAGTTGTTTTGGTAATTATTGGTACTTACCTCTTTTACGTTAGCTTTATGACTTGGTATCTTAAACGACGTCGTAAAAATAAAAACTATTTTTACAAACCAAAACACTTTGTGACAACATCGCAGATGATTTTCAGAATGAAAGAAAATGCTATCGGGCTTGCTAACATCACTTTGCTAGCTACAATGTCTTTTGTAACCATTGCCACAACATCAAGTTTGTATTTTAGTAGTCAGAAACAAGCAAATGAAATGTTTCCAAAAAATACAAAAATTACATTTGCTGATTATGGCTATACTGATCCAAATGCCAAAGTAGTCTCAGAAGGGGAGCTTAAGGAAAAATTCCAAGAGCAAGTTACAGACAAACTCAACAAGCCTGACGATGAATACATCATTTATCAAACTGTATCATCAATGTTTTCCATTCCAACTGGTAAATCACTGACATTGACCGATGATTTAGTCAAACATCCAGAAATTAATAAATTTGGCTCTATCTATCTTACAACACAAGATGTTATCAAATCTTTTGATAATGATATGCCTGACTTAGAAGATAATCAAGTTGCCTTTTACAAACAAAAAGGTGATAGCCAACTTGAAACATTGACTTTGTTTGATAGAAAATTTGAAAACGTAAAAAACTTTAAGAACATTAACTTCCCTGAAATTAAAAATAGTTATAATCCTGGAGTTATTATCTTCAGTAATGATTCAGTCATGCAAGAAGTTATAAATCTTTTCAAAGAACATGAGTTGATGGCTCAACATTCTTATTCAGCCTTTGTTAACCTCTCACCAAACGAAGTCTCAACAATTAATAAATCAATTGATTCTGCTTCAAAAGATGACTCTATTCAGGGAGATGTTGAGACGAGAAAAGGATACATGGATACCCTATATACCGTTACAGGTGGTTTCCTCTTCACTGGATTCTTGCTTGGGCTTAGTTTCTTGCTTGGTGCAGCCTTGATTATTTACTACAAGCAACGTACCGAAGGAATTGAAGATAAAAAATCTTATAAGATTCTCCAAGAAGTCGGCATGAGTAAAGAAGCTGTCAAACAGGCTATTAACTCACAAACATTGCTAATGTTCTTTATGCCACTCGGCTTTGCTATTGTCCACTTTATTGTCGCCTTAACTATGTTAAAACAAATGCTTTTACTCTTTGGAGTAGAAGGATCAGGTACACTGATTATCAGTGGTATTACAATATTTTGTATCATTATCATTTACTTCTTTATCTACAAATTAACTAGTCGAACTTACTACAAGATTATCGAACGTTAATAAAAAACTACTTTCTTTAACAAGACAAAACTACATACAATTATTTTGATAAGAAACTCAGCTGAAAATGGTCGTAAAGACCATTTTTTGCTAAAATGAAACTATGAAACAAGGAAAAATTTATATCGTAGAAGATGACAATACCATTGTATCCTTATTAAAACAGCATTTAAGCAAAGTTTATGATGTCTATAGTGTTAATAATTTTCGTGCGATTAAGCAAGAAATCGAAGAAATCACCCCGGATTTGATTCTAATGGATATCACTTTGCCCTATTTTAATGGTTTCTATTGGACGACTGAGATTCGTAAAACCATGACCTTGCCAATCATATTTATTTCATCCAGTGATGATGAAATGGATACCGTCATGGCATTGAATATGGGAGGAGATGATTTCATTTCTAAACCCTTCTCATTAGCCATCTTAGATGCTAAGATATCAGCTTTTTTGCGCAGAGCTTATCAATTCACTTCTGACAGTTATCAACTCGATGAATTTTCGTTATCCCGTGAAGGAATTCTATCAAATGGGAGTAAGCAAATTAATCTTTCTCCGACTGAAAACAAAATCCTTAGCATTTTATTTGAACACCAAAATCAAGTGGTGCCAAAGGAAGAGCTGCTAGAGAAATTGTGGGAAAATGAAAGTTTTATTGACCAAAACACCTTAAGTGTCAACATGACTCGTTTGCGCAAAAAAGTACAACCATTAGGATTTGATCGCATTCATACTGTGAGAGGAGTCGGCTATCTTCTAAAATGATACGACAATTTTTTAAAGAATTTGGTATTTGGTACCTTACCTATGCCATATTGACCATTTCATTTTTACTGACCTTTATGTTATTCCACTTGCCCGTAACTTACTTCAGAATAAGCTTTAGCATTAGTATCACAATACTAATTTTCATTAGCATTTGGCAGTACTTCAAATTTAAAAAGAAACAGATAATTTTACAACAATTTATTTATGTAAAAGAATTAGATGACTTCAATCTCCCATCAGAAAAAGCTTTTAAAGCTATTATTTGTAAACAAAAAGAAGCGCATGCCAGCGATGTTCTAGCTATTCAGACACAGATGGAAGATACTCAGAATCTCATCAAAATGTGGTCTCACCAAATGAAAGTTCCTCTATCAGCTTTATCATTGATGGCACAGACTAATCAACTTGAATCAAAAGAAGTCGAACAACAACTAAATCGTCTTCAAAACTATTTAGACACCCTATTAAATTATTTAAAATTCAGTCAAAATAAAGATGATTTTCGTTTTGAAAGACTGTCCGTCAAGGAGATTACAATCTCAATTATCAAAAAATACCGCATTCCTTGTTTGTTAAAACACCTCTCTGTTGAGGTGACAGGTGATTGGGAACTCAAGTCTGATAAAAAATGGGTGACCTTCGCACTGACACAAATAATTGATAATGCCATTAAGTATTCGAAAGATAACGGCAAAATCATCATCCGCATTTCTCAAGCTAGTATTGAAATATCAGATGATGGTAGTGGAATACTAGAAGAAGATTTGCCACGGATTTTTGAAGAAGGCTTTACTGGTTTTAACGGGCACGAACACCAAAAAGCTACAGGATTGGGACTTTACATGACAAAACAAGTTCTAGATAGCCTTAGTCTCGATATCAATATTCAAAGCCAAATTGATCAAGGAACGCACGTGTTAATCACTCCGAAAAAACGTTAAGCAAGAAGATTTTGTCTTGCTTTTTTCTGATTATTTTTTATAGTGTTGTTAGTTTATAAACTAACAGAAAGGAACTTATGTTTTCTGGAGAAAAATTAAAAAAATACGACAAGAAAAAGGTTATTCGCAAGCTGATTTAGCGAAGTTATTACAGTTATCAAGAGCTTCGTATTTTAATTGGGAGAACGGAAAAACAAAACCCAACCAAAAAATTTAAAGCAACTAAGTCAGATTTTTAAAGTTGATCAGACGTATTTTCTTTCTGAACATGATATCGTTAATATCTTCTTAAAACTTAATCCTGACAACCAAGTTAAACTAGAAAATTACACTGAAGAACTACTCAAAGAACAAGAAATCATCAAACCTTTACCAAAACTTTATGCCTATAAGGTCTTCGAAAAATTATCTGCAGGTACTGGTTATTCTTATTTTGGGGATGGCAATTACGATACCGTCTTTTACGATGAGCAACTAGATTATAACTTTGCCTCTTGGGTATTTAGTGATTCAATGGAACCAACTTATCTTAATGGAGAAGTCGTTGTCATCAAACAAACAGGATTTGATTACGATGGTGCCATTTATGCGGTTGATTGGGATGGGCAAACCTATATCAAAAAAGTTTACCGTGAAGAAGAGGGTTTGCGTTTGGTTTCTCTTAATAATCATTACGCTGATAAATTCGCTCCATACGATGAAAATCCACATATTATTGGAAAAATCATTGGAAACTTTAAACCTTTAGCAGTTTAATCTTAGAAACATAATATTATTTATGTAAAATAAAGATTTTACTATCTTTGAAATTAAAGCTTATATATAAAAATCTGGACTCATTACAGTACAGTCCAGATTACTTTTTACAATTTATCAAGGGCATTCTTTTGTTCATCGTTAACAATGTGGGTATATAAGTCAGTTACCTGGGTGCTAGCATGTCCCAATTGGTGGCTGACCAAAACTTGAGATTTAGTAGCGCCATACAATCGCGTTGCCAAAGTGTGACGTAGCTTGTGGGGTGTTACACGTACTTTGAAATCCTGTGAGTATTTGGCTACTAATTTTTCGATACTTGATGCATCGATACGATTTGGAACACCACGGTATTCCGTTAAAAATAAAGCCTGATCTTGTTTTTCTGCTTTATAGCGTGGCGCTCGAATTTTTAAATACTCCTCAAGGTAAGGTTTGGCAAAAGCAGCAATATTCACAGAATCGCGTTTACCCCCCTTACGAGTGACTTCGATAACCATCATATTCAGATGTAAATCCTTCAAATCAAGATTAACAGCCTCAGAAAGACGAACACCAGAGGCAAGAAGAAGGGCGATAATTGCCAAATCTCGCTCCTTGTTCTTCTGGAAGGAGGAGAGGGCACGGTGAGAGAGCTTATTTTGGTACTCTTTATCGATATACTCGATAAAGGCCATTGTTTCATCACCTAAGAAGAGCTTTCCTTTAATATTTTCAGCGCGAGCTGCCAGGGTTTCTTTCTTTTTCTTCGTTGATATCTTTTTCATGACATTTCGATAGAAGTAGGGGTCACCATTTTCATCCTCGACCTCTTCTGTCAGGTACTTAAATAAGCTCGAAAGTGCTGATAAGGTACGATTGATAGTGGTTTGTGAAACTCCTTGATTGGTTGAATAGGTATTTAACGAAGGACGTTCACGAAGATAAAGAACGAAGGATTCCATATCTTTTTTAGACAAATGCTCTAAAGTCGTTAACTCAACATCAGCAATTTTTTTAGCATTTGAAATTCCTGATTCAAGAATCCATTCGAAAAATCGTCTATATTCTTTGAGGTATTCGTACAAGGTTGTAAAACTGTAGGGTACAGAAAGTTTTGATTGGTAATAGTCTAGGACATACCAAGGCATGATTGTTTTAAGTTCATCATTTTTTTCGAGTAATTTTTCACGTTTCATCTATAAATCTCCCTAAATGTCTTTATAATAGTAGTTTATCATAGACAGATTTGTTTTTCAAGAAAATTACAGTTTTTCGGAAAGATGTAATGAGAAATTTTAGAAACAAGTACTTTATATTGATTTTATGCGTTTTTTTCACTGATTAGATTTTTTAGGACTACTTGTTCTTCAATTCCCTTATTTAAAAAATCTTTTTTTCGAAAAATTTTTCTTTTTTATCTTTTTTAAGTGATAAATAAATTACACAGGAAAATCTCAATCTGAATTTTGATATTCATCATTTTTTACATAAATCCTTATTTTATCTACTTTTAGGTGATTTTCAATAAATTTTCATTATTATTTACTAATAAACAGACTTTTTGATTACTTTTTAGGAAAACTGTCATATTACTGTCTAGAATACCTTCTATTTTTATCCTTTTTCTGTTTTTTAGACATTGTAAACGGATACAAATATACAAACTCCATATTTTCAAATGCGGAGTTCTTTTTTTATTCAACAAACTCAATAATATTGCCTTTGCAATTATTGATTAACTCATAGTGCGTCACAACGATAATTGTTTTTCCATTATGTGCCATTTCTTGTAAATCGTCAATCATTTTGGTCATTTGTCCGTGACACAAGACGCTTGTAGACTCATCTAAAACGATGATAGGTTTATTGGAAGCTTTTGCCATAACAAACAACAAGCAATTGCTTTTCACCACCCGATAAAGTAAAAATATCACGGTCTAGCAAATCCCACATTTCTAATAAATCCGTGTAATAATTGATACGTTCAAAAATATCTTGGGAAGGAATGTTATGATTTTCAAGCGCAAAAGCCATTTCATCCGTTGAATTAACAGCATAAAATTGCGTTTTAGGATTTTGAAAAACACTAGCCACTACTTGACTTCTTTCAGCCATATCCAAATCAAGCAAATCTTGCTCATCATAAGTCATATCACCAGATAACTTAGCAGGCTGAAAATAAGGAATTACCCCATTAATCGCCTCTAAAAGACTACTCTTTCCGCAACCTGAACTCCCCCGTTAGAACTGTGATTTCACCTGGTTTAAAACTAAGATTGATATCATCTAAGAAAGGCTGGTCATAAGTTAGTGAAAAATCATTGAGTTTTAACATCATTTTAACTCCAAATCATTAAGATTAAGATGGCCAACATGGCAAACATCCAAAAATAATCAAGTAATCTCAAACAACTCTTTGAAATACTTGAACGTTCCTGGCCGACTGACATCCTTCTGGTTGTTGCTGAAGTAGCCGCATCATCTGCTGTGCGGGACAAACACATCAAAAGCGGAACAAATCAGTATTCAATCATGCGTAAAGGTTGGCAGAAAAATTGACTAGTCACCAACTCCTGCAAGTACATAGCTTCCTTGATTTGGCGATAATCTTCTTTTACCGTATAAAAAAATCGAAACATGACAGATGATATTGAAATGATTAAGCTATCAGGACACCTCAATTTACCAAAGGAGTCCTTATGTCTGCTATCTTTTTTAATGATAATATCAAAGAAAAAGATATTTTATTACCAAATTGTAGTCGCTTTGCCCCTCATGGACAAAGTTATTACTTGTCTTGCGATGATTTGGAAGGCTTTTATTGGACCTATGATACCGAATATTTTCGAGTCAGTATTTGTGATTTTGATTTTAAAAAAAAGACCATTTATTGTTGCGACTTGTCACGTTTTCCTGATACTGCACTTTTTTCAGCTCATATTATTTCAGCAAATGGTGAGATTTTACCACCCTATCAACAACTATCAAGCAACGATAGTTTTATGATTTGTAATCAACATCAGATTCTTCAGACCTTGCTGCATGAGCGTACTAATTTTCAAGCGGTTTGTTTTGATTTTAAACAAAAAATCATCGACGATTGCCTTGTTGGGCGCTATCAATTAAAGCCAGATGATTTGTGTCACATTTTCAAAGAAGCCAATCATTTTCTTGGAGCGGAGCTTGGAAAAATTGCTGATGACATTTTACATTATAAACTAGGCTCTTCTGCTAGCGAACTTTTCTATGAAATCAAGGCTAAAGAATGGCTTAGTAGCATTATTAACAACTATTATGCTACACAAAATGATCAGGAAATCAGCCAAGAAGACAGTGTTGTCTTGGAAAATGTCCGCCACTATATTAACGATCACTTAATGGCAACAATACCACAGGATTTACTGGCTAAAATAGACATGATGAGTAAAACCAAGCTAAAAACAGCTTTTAAAACCAAATATCATATGACAATTACCGAATACATCCAGCGACGTCGTATGGCACTAGCAGAGCACCTCTTAATGACAACTCAACTTGAAATCAAAGAGGTGGCTATCACCGTTGGCTACACTTCACATAGCCGATTTTCAAGCTTATTTAAAAAGTATGTTGGCGTTTACCCACACGATATTAAAAAGCAACCTAAAAATAAAGAAAAAGGGCCATGTCACAACTGCCTCAATAAACTCTGTGACGTAAAGACAGCCACTAAAAATCTGAAGTAAAAAAGCACGAGGTTAACTCGTGCTTTTTGTATGATTTTATTTTTTATTACGTTTTTTCTTAGCTTTTTTCATTTTGTTTGCCATGCGTTTCATTGATTGTTTCATAGCAAATTCACCAATTTTACCTTTGAATCCGCCACCCATCATTTGGCTAAGATCCATGTCTCCACCAAGCGCTGATAGGTCTGGCATACCATTTCCACCCATCATGCCTTCAAGCGATGACATATCCATACCATTTGGCATGTTTTTAGGAAGGTTATTTGGATTGATTCCCATTTTTTTCATCATTTTTTCCATGTCACCAGACATAACACCTTGCATCATTTGTTTTGCTTGGTTGAAATCTTTGATGAATTTGTTGACATCAACAAAGCTGTTACCTGAACCAGCTGCAATACGACGACGACGGCTAGGTGTTAGCAAATCAGGATTTTCACGTTCTTCAGGTGTCATTGATGACACGATAGCACGTTTACGAGCGACAGCTTTTTCATCGACTTTAAAGTTTTTAAGTGCAGGGTTATTAGCCATACCAGGAACCATCTTAAGAAGATCTTCCATTGGTCCCATATTTTGCACTTGGTCAAGTTGTTCGATGAAATCGTTAAAGTCAAAGGTGTTTTCACGCATTTTTTCAGCGAGTTCCATTGAACGTTTTTCATCGTATTCTTGACTTGCTTTTTCGATCAATGTGAGCAAATCACCCATGCCAAGGATACGGCTTGACATACGGTCTGGGTGGAAGGTTTCGATATCAGTGATTTTTTCACCAGTACCAGTGAATTTGATTGGTTTACCAGTGATTTCGCGGATAGAAAGTGCCGCACCACCACGTGTATCACCATCAATCTTAGTCAAGACAACCCCAGTGATATCCAATTGTTTGTTGAATTCGTCAGCGACATTAGCAGCTTCTTGACCAATCATGCTATCAACAACCAAAAGAATTTCATTTGGTTTAGCAAGAGCTTTAACATCACGAAGTTCTTGCATCAAAGCTTCATCGATTTGCAGACGACCAGCTGTATCGATGATAACGTAGTCGTTGTGGTTTTCTTTAGCTTGTGCAAGACCGTTTGTTACGATTTCAACGGCTGAGTGGTCAGTTCCCATATCAAAGACTGGAACATTGATTTGGCTACCAAGAGTCTTCAATTGGTCGATGGCTGCTGGACGATAGATATCAGCCGCAATCATCATTGGACGTGCATTTTCTTCTTTAATCAGCTTGTTAGCCAATTTACCAGCAAATGTCGTTTTACCAGCACCTTGAAGACCGACCATCATAATGATTGTAGGAATTTTAGGTGATTTTTCAAGCTCAGCTGTTTCAGAACCAAGGATTTCTGTTAATTCTTCGTTAACGATTTTAATGATTTGTTGTGTTGGGTCGAGCGTATCAATGATTTCATGACCAACGGCACGTTCACGAACACGTTTGATAAATGTCTTAACGACCGGAAGAGCAACGTCAGCTTCAAGCAAAGCTAAACGAATCTCTTTGGTTACTTCTTGAACATCTTTTTCAGATAGCTTTTTCTTTCCGCGAATATTTTTAAAAACCCCTTGCAGGCGTTCTGTCAAACTTTCAAAAGCCATAATAAATTCTCCTACCTAAATCTATAAATTATCAATTATCTGTAAATTAATCTCGGTTATCAATACTGCTCAAAATGGCAATCTTTTCTTTCAAGAAATCATCTGATGGGTATTTATCCAAAATCTCATCAAAAATCTGACTACGAACAATATAATCCGAATACATGTGCAGCTTCATCTCATAAGCTTCTAAAATCTTTTCAGTACGTTTGATATTATCATAAACTGCCTGACGGCTAACACCGAATTCCTCAGCAATCTCAGCCAAGCTATAGTCATCCGCATAATACAGTTCGATATAATTCATCTGCTTATCTGTCAAAAGCGCAGCATAAAACTCAAAAAGAGCATTCATACGATTGGTTTTTTCAATTTCCATAGCCTTTATTTTACCATATTTTGCCTAATTTTAATAGTCAGAATTGGTTAATCACACCCAATAAGTCATAAAAGTCGTAAGCGATATCAGTTTAGAAGCAAAAATTAGTGTAACTTTCTTTAAAATGATACAATAAAGCAAGGTTGAGACTGAGTTTAAATCAATGACGATTTGTTCAAAGAGTGCATTTGTACTAGGTAGAGGTGCTGCCGCCTCGATTTTTTCAAGGAAAATCCCCGAGGGTTCTCAACCTTTTTATATTTGATGACAAAAGAGAGCAAGAAAACTTGCTCTCTTATTTTAATTATTCTCCAAATAAAATTCGAAGCGGTCGCCGACATACTGACTGTGTACGTACTCAAATGGTCGGCCGTCTGTGAAATATGAGACCTGTGTCAAAGCCAGTACGGCATGATTTTTCGGAACCTTAAGGTAGTTAGCCACGCGCTCACTCGCATTTTTGGCATAAATGGTTTGCTGACTCTTACCAATCTCATAACCATTATCCGTCAAAGTCTGGAAGAAATGCTCCGTGATATCCTCACGCTTAAACTCACGAATCAACTTCTCTGGGATTGACGCCACCTCAAAAACAAGCGGCATATTATCCGCATAACGCACGCGCTCCATGCGAACCACATAATCACTAGTTTTCAGTTGCAACTGCTGAATCTCAGTCTCATTGGCAGGCTTACGCTGATAAGAAACCACCTGAGATGACGGGCTCTTGCCTTGCGAACGCACAATCTCTGTGAAACTCGTTGTTCCTCGCATCTTCTCTTGCACGCGATGACTCGCCACATAAGTCCCGCTACCCACACGGCGCTCAAGAATCCCTTCTTCCACCAAAAGCGTAATCGCCTGACGAAGTGTCATACGACTCACCTCGTAGTCATCTGCCAAATCACGCTCACTCGGCAAACGCTGACTAATCTCCCAAAAACCATCGTCAATCTTTTTCTTTAACGCATCATGAATTCTAATATACGCTGGAATCATAACCTCTACTCCCGTTCTGTTCTAAATAACTTAGCTCTATTTTAGCATAAAATCAAGGAAGTTTTTAGTCACGGTATTATTTCTTTTAGAAACAAGAGATTCTTACAACTAGGCATTCTCTTCTATTTCAAATCCAATTGATTCAAACTTATTCTTTAATCGCTCTTTAAAATCTACTACATCTGCATTATCAATTACTATTGCAAGATTTTTACGTGCTCTTGAACATCCAACATAAAAGAGTCGATAAGCAGCTAAAACGCCATAAACTACATTCTCTCTCAGGCACGCCTGCGCCTTACCTTTATTTCTTTTAGCAAAATATGCATCATATGAATCTTTTAAGAGCACAATATAATAATCATTATCACGATACCTATCACTGAATTCTAATATCTTTTTTAAAATAAAAGGTTCATTTCGATTATAATCATCCACTTTCATCTTTGAGATTTTGATATCACATTCATTCTCAATACTCTTAATCATTTTTAGATATGCATAATAAAAATCATCAAAATCTCCTAGCACTACATTCACACTACTCCATAAATCAAAAAACTTGCTCATGCTTACTACTGGAATTCTATAATTGTTCTCAGCCACAAACAAAACAGTATCATGACTTTCTCCCTTTACTCCATGTTGCGTCGAAATATATGGATTTTCTATATATTTCTTTAAAACTTTAATCTTAGATAATGCCACTTCCAACGCTGGAGCATAGTCTTCATCTTCAATAATTCCGCCATAATATTCTTCATCTATAATTTCTTCATCATAACAATTCTTAAGAAACGACCCTATGGTAGAATCATTATTTTGATAAGCCATAACTGCTTTATCCAGCTTATCACGTAAAACCTTTTTATCAGCATGACGTCTTATTAGGAAATTTTTTTTATTAAGTGCTTTTTCATTGTTCCGAGCTATTTTAAAAACATCTCCTAAATTACCCGTAATATAGAAATTGGAAATATCAACAAGCGAAAAAATTACACTTAAAAGAATATCTTGATTCCAAACTTCTTCTTTAGTAAGCACATCTACTACACTATACTTTCCTGTATATCCATACTTCGAAATTTTACTAAAGCTATCATAAAGATTTCCAACTCCAATTCCATAAAAACGCTCTTTATTTGTCAAATATAGAACTAAAGTATCCTGATATTCCTCTGTAAATGCACTAACCGTCCCAGTTTTATCATTGGTAAAAATAACTTTAGGCTTAAAACGCATTTGATCATCAAAATTTTTCTCATAAGGATGCTGTTGTAATGTTTCATCATTATATACAGCATTTAGTATATCGACGATATAAGGAGTTGATCTATAATTGACATCCAGTTTCACATATTTATTTAGTTTCTTAAAAGTATCTTCAAAACTTCCATCATAGTTCCCATATATCTGTTGCATCTTATCCCCTAATAGATACAATTTCCCAGTACCTGGGGTCATAGCAGAATAAAATAATTTAAGTACATCTGCATCTGTATCTTGGTACTCATCAATAAAAACAAGCTGATACTTGTCACGAATCTTCTTTAGAATCACAGGATATTTTTTAACAACCTTCTTGGTAAATGACAGCAAATCATCGTGGCTTAACATGCCATAATATAATGACGTGAATTGAGTTTCACTATAACTAATTTTTTTCAAATTTGAATAGACAGTCTCAAGGTCCAAAGCTCCATACTTTTCTACATATCTTGCATTACTTTCTTCGACAGTCTCTTGATTATCTATATTATTTATTCTTTGTGCTATTTTCTCTTTATATAACTCCCAATATAAATCAATTATTTCTCTATGCTCAAAAAAGTTTCCAATGTAATTACTGATAAAGCTATGAATAGTTCCAAAAAAGACTCTGCTTGAATCTATATCTTTTCCTAATTCTTCTGCAGCTCGATTTGTATAGGTTATACATAAAATATTATCACTATCATTCTCAAGTAAATGCTTTTCAACCTGCTTGCGAATCCATGTGGTTTTACCACTTCCAGCAGGAGCATTTACGAGATAAATATTTTCTATTTCATTAACCACTCCAAACCTCCTTGAATATAATTTGGCTCAGTATCTTTCACTTTTTCATTAAGCACTACTGAATACATGAAATCTGTCTTGGAACCAGATGTCGATTTCAAGATTCCTCGTAGTTTAATTGGATCATCTTCCCTTATTCCTTTCCTTGGAACAACAAATTCCAGCCTAGATTTTTCTCGCTTATCAATCCACTCTTTCTTAGTAAAACTCATAGTAACATCCATCGAGAAATATTTAGCTAGCATTGCCTCTTCAAGAGTTCTAGCATACCCATCATCTTTTGTTTGAAAACATGTATAAATCAAGCCATTATTTATAATATTCTGCTTTGCTTCTTTCCAAGCATATAAATCCTTAACTGTAGGAGTACTTTCTGGATTATCAATTCTATAAAAATCTTTTATCGTTGCATTAGTTATTTTAGAATTGTCTATCTTATCTATTGTTTCTGCATTCTTGGAATAATCTATATCTGTTATAATTAATGATTTTATTCCTAAAAGCTCTATCATTTTACGATAATTTTTAGCATATGCTCCACCGACTTGAATATAAGCGATGTATTGTTGCTTTAACTTTTTATACTTTTCCAATGTCAAAAGCTTACGTATATATAATCTTTCAGTATCTCCTTCGTAAAAAATAGCTTTGTCAGCAAAAATAAGTTCAGAATAGCCTATTTCAAAGAACCAATCATAAAATTCTGCTAACTTCTTATCATCTTGGTCACTTGACTCTTCTAAGCTTCTGATTAATTTTGATAGATCATAAAGCTTGCTTAAAAAACTATCTTTTTTTCTAATAACACGTAAATGTGTTAAACCTGCAACACGTACCATTTCATTTGAATGTGTAGTAATTAAACCTTGAATACCTTCTTTATAGTGATCGATAAGATATTTAATGAATACTTGTTGCATTTGAGGATGCATATGTGACTCTGGTTCTTCAACAAAGAACACATTTACTTTACAATCATCCTTACTATTTTCATATTCATTTAACTGCAGATGAATATATATCATATTGCTATATCCCAGTCCTTGGGATTCTTCTCCCAGGAAATAACCATCAACACAATATGTTGCCGTTGTAATTCTTTGTAACAAGTCACTAATATCCTCTTCCGTAACATGCATATCCAACATTAAATCACCAGATTGCCCACCGTTTGTCTTTTCAATAGCTGCAATTGTCTCTTTTAATGAAGTTAATGATGTTTCTTGAACCTTCTTATTTATACCTTTATCTTGAATAGGCTTCAATATTTCATCAGGCAATCTATCTATCAGTTCATTCCAATCCTCATTTAATTTAGCCATTTTTATCATCTGCTTACTTATTGAATGAGCATGATCTGAAGAATCATCATCTAATGGCCTACTTGCTTTAATAAAGCAAAAGTTAAACAACTTTCTAAATTGCTTTACATCATCCATCTGACACTTATTCTTATATGTCTCATCACAAAAATAACATGTTGGAACAATTGAATTAACATACAATGTAACTATCTTCTGCTTGAGATATCTTTCTTTTAACTCAATGTTATATTTCTTTTTTTCGTCCGATTCAGCTAAATCTACTTTATCTTTTTGAATTTCTTCAAATCTCTTTTTTATCTTTTCGCATTCTTTTGTAATTGCTTTGAGAAATCTACCTCTATTAATCTCGTAATAGTATTCAAAGAAGAAATCATGCTTCTCCTCATCTAAATCCATAATATAATCTGCAAACAGTTTTATATCATCTTTGTCTGGATCATAAGACACATGAATTTTTAACTTGGTTGTATCCATACATATCTGAGATTTCTCTTCATCATTAGGAAGAATATATTCTACTAGATTTTCCTCAATTTTATCAATAGAATAATCTCTTATGAAAAACGATTCAAATATTGGGTAAACTTCGCTTATCCACTTCTGCATATTCTTCGCTGGAATATCTGATTCGCAATAATTACTTTTATCATCATTAAATACATTTTTTATTAATGTTATAAGCGAAGTTTTTCCACTATTATTAGCGCCAGCCAATATAGTAATACCATTATCAAATGATAATTTTGCTTCATCAAATTGTCTGTAATTATTAATACTTATATCTACAAGTTTCACAAATATATTCCTTTCTATTAGGTAGACTGCTAAAAACAATCTTGAATTCCTCAAGATTGTTTTTAGCATATTCAAAGTACATTATGTCTCAACTGGTCATAAATTAATAAAATATTATCCCCCTACTTCATCTCTTTCACTTTACTTTCGATAAATTGGATTTCTTCTTCTGAAAGTCCATATTTTTTGTATAGTTGCTGGTCAATCTCAGCTATTGATTTTGTCCAGTCAATATCAGAGGTTGACGTAAAGTTTTGCATTGGTACATTTTTCCAAACTTCTTTTGTTGCATTATCTTGAGTAATTTTCATAGTTCCAAGCATAGTTCTTGCAAATTTGGTTTTTATATATTTTAAAAGATTTTCTGCCTCTTCTTTATTGTCAAAAGCACCAAAAGAAATAAACGTTTGGGTATACCCGATTAGGGGTTCCCCGATTAGGGGTTCCCCGATTAGGGGTGTAGAGAGCACTTCACCTATGGCGCCGCTTCCATTAGATTTAGGTATCAAAATTTTATACTTATTCAAGTTTGGATGTTGTTCAACATACTCGCTTTTTATCCATTTATAAACACGAGCGTTATTTTGGCGACCATATATTCTGATATAATTTCCATTTAAAGGACTATCCAAAAATATCTCTGGTAATTTGTCAAAAATATTTGAACCGACTGATTTTTCTTCACTAGTTTTCACCCTTCCCTTTAAACTAGGATTTTCCTCATAAAGTAAACTAGTAAGTTTATAACTACTACGTCCAAAATGAATCCTTGCTAATGATTCGAAATTAGATAAAGTAACTTTATGTAAAATAGAGTTTAGTTCTTCAAAGCTAGTGAAAGTTTCAATAGCACCAAAATCAGATTTTTCATCACGATACGTTACAGCAATTCCCCCTTTTATATCGGTATTAGGGAACACCTTAGATGAATCCTGTTCATAATACAAAACTTTTAAATGCTTATCTTCAAGCATTTGTTTATTCCATGCTTTCGGTGTTTGACCTGCATTAAATAAGAAACGTGCTGGAGTAATCAATACTGCTTTATCCGCAACTGAATACGATAAATCCATAAATTTATGGTAAATCGGTTCATCACGTGCCACCACTCCGATTCCTTCATTCTGATACGGAGGGTTTCCGATTACGACGTCAAATTTCACTTGGTTGAATGCCTCCTCTACTTTTTGTTTACCTTCTTCGATATCGTTTTTAAGGGTATCTGTAAGGTCTTCGATGTATTTTACGTTAGTTTTATAATCACGATATCCTGTCAATGTGCGTTCGGTAATTGTTTTTGCCATTGGTGTTTTTGCAACAGCATAAACATTATTAGCTAAGATATCTTGATAGACTTTATCTGCTTCAAAATGACTATCATCGTTTGCCACGACTTTTTGATAATAAAGACTAATAGCTGCATGGAGCGGATAGAGTCCTGTTTTTGAATTAATATCTAAGATTTTAGTTTCTGGATGATAAATCTCACTTGTGATATCTTTTTCTACCCAATGAAGGTTAGAAGTAGCTCCGTTGGTTGTTGATGTAAAGTCATCATCGTAGAAATTAAGACCACCAACACTTTTTGCTGTCTGCATATTGACCACGCGCCACGGTGTCAAAACTGTTTCTTTATCTGGATTTTTAAATGACCCAAATAGCTCTGCAACCCTTTCAGCACGTTCGATAAAGTCTAGTGAGTCAAAGGATTTGGCGCGCTGACGAATGATACGCCCTGCCTCGATAAAGACTTCAGCATCGTAGTACTTAGTGATTTCACTAAACATTCCTTTAGTGAAGCCTTTTGGCATAAATTCTTTCCAAGATTCATCATCGACTTTATTGATAAAGTCTTTAATGGTGATATCTTTATCAAAATCAACTTTCATTCCGTAAATCATCATTGGAATACGGATTGATACCCCACGAAGAATAGAAATAAGTTTTTTTCGGTCTTTCTTAGCTTCTTTGATTTTTTCAATAGCAGCTTTTTCTTCTTCGGTACGCTTGCGAGCCGGCTTTTTCTGACCTTGTTCACCAGTTTTATACTCTTCATCAGTCAAGCCGTTTTCATTGACAGTCACCTTGTTTGATGCCTTTGTTTTTTGTGTCTTACCAACAATAGCGTTTAGTTTATTAAACATGCTAGCATCTTCGGCTGTTAATGTAAGTAATCTATCGTTATAAAGGCTATCATCTTCAAAACCTGAACGTACCGCTTTTTCAGCATAAACCCTCTTAAGCTGCGTTAGCATATTGTCTACATTATAAGTCTTCATTCCAGTCTCTGAACTACCAAGAATTGGCAAAAAGTTCAAAAGACTTGTCATGGCTTGTTTTTGTCCTTCAGTATTTTTCTTACCAACTCCTGTATTGATTTGGGCACTTTCTGTCATAACAGTCAAAGCACGATCTGGAGCAAAGTCAAAGATATAACAGCGTTCTTTTTTACCTAGTTTTTCATGTGAGTAAGGTGTTTGTGCACGGAAGGCTGCTTGCAGATAGTTCATAGCACTATTAGTATTAGACAAGAACATAACAGCTGTCCATTGAGGGACGTTAACACCTGTTGTTAATTTACGAACAGTTAGTGTAATAGTTTTAGTTGCTGTTGGATCGTCTGTAATAGCATTTCTAACTTTTTCGATATCAGCTTCATTTGTCACGCCGTTATCTGTATAACTTCCGCGAACGACATTTACAATTTTATATTCTTTACCAAAGATAGGGTGCTCATTCAATAAATCTTCAAAAGCATTAGCTTCCTTAACACCTGGCATAATCCAGAGGGTATGACGAAGTTCATTACGATATTCAGGAGTTGAAAATGGATAGTTTGTTTTGCTATCTTTATTTGTAATGTTATCTAGAAAAGCATTGACTTCTTTTTTATAGACGAGCTGCTCATTTTCATCTGTTCTGAAGAACTCTCTAAAGTTAAAGGATTTGCTTTCATCCATAAACTTCGCTTTATTCTTCATTTCAAAAGTATACATGAGCACTTTTGGCAAAGAATCATATGGATTAGGTTCATCAGGATGTTCATACTTCCATTTTGTCTTGGCCTGTTGTTCCATGGTATAGTCCCATGTATACACTTGATCTTCATCAAATTGATCTAGAAGATTAAACGGAGTACCAGAAAGCTCTAGAACTTTAGTATTTTCCTTAATAAGCTGTTTAAGGACAATGTCGCTAAGTTCTGTTTGCGTACCTTCATGTGCTTCATCAATAATGATTAAATCCCAATCAACATCAGCAAAGTCTTTTAAGTTTGTTTCACCATTGTTATAACGCAATAATTGAATCGAAGCAAAATAGATAAAAGGTTTATCACCTTTTTTCAATGAAGTAATATGAGCACCTTTGTTAACTGAACCATACTCATAGCCTGCTTCATCCATTTTTAACTTATGATAGTCTTCAAACCAAGAATCTGACACAACAGGGCGGTGAGTCATGATAAGGACTTTTTGAAATTGCTCTTCTTTGATTAATTGTAAAGAAGTCATTGTTTTACCAAAACGCATTTTGGCATTCCAAAGCATTTTGTCTTTTTTCTTAAAGACTTTTTGAGTTTTAGCAACGGCTTCTTTTTGCTCAGGGCGAAGTTCAATTTTTGTTTCAGCTTGTGGTGTTTCTTCGATAATATTTTGAAGATATTCACGTCCTTCTTTAACTGCCTTAATAGCTTGTTTAGCTGTTTCTAAGTCTGTTTCAAACCACTCATTTCCTTCAAGGTATTTAGAATGATTAATACCAGAACGAGTTAAAACTTTATGGACATCTTTATCGTGGAACCAAGTTTTGGTTGATTTCTTGTAAGCAAGCTCTACCCAACCAAGTGTATAAGGAAGACCAGAAGTTGTCATATACTGCTTAATACGCTTTGGAGCCGCTTCTCGTAAAAAATCACTATTTGGTGACCAGTCTGCCTCTAAGTCATCTTCTGAAATAGAACCTTCGCCAATTTTATGGCTACCATCGTAAGCATTAAACAAACCATTTTCATTTTTGACAGTTTGGATATAAATGAATTTACGAGTAGCAGTACTATACATTTCTAGAGCGCGTGGTTCTAAGAATTGACCAATAGCTTCTCGCTTAATATCAGGGTCAATATAAGTTAATGTCATCCATGCTAGAATATCAAAAACTTCTTTCAATGCTTTTAAAGCATTCTCTTTTGTAGCATCTTCAGGATTGAGTTGATGTGAAGAATTATTTCCTTTTCCTTTAATATCATAAAAATAATCTACAATCCTTTTATATTCAATTTTTCTTTTAATTTCTCTTAAGACATCATTAAAGGTTGCACGTTCTGGAATCTCACAGTATTGTCTATCTGCAATTATGCGAGCTGCATTTTCAGCTACTTTTCTAACCTTGGTCAAAGTACCCTCATAATCACCTTGAACATAGTTGTTTTCTGCCATGTTTATAGTGCTGAATAGCTCTGCTGTATCTAAATCTATTGTTAAAAAGTCAAAACTTGACTCAACATTCATAAAACTAATCTCCTAACTTATAAACTTTTTGAATGTTTATTTCTTTAATCTCTTCTTTAGGTTCATCATCTTCATCATCAAAATCAAATAAACTTAGCTGACCTTCAACGACACTAGTATCGTGTTCAACCTCTTCGCCAAACAGTTCTGCAAATGCAAAAGGAATTTTTTTCACCGTACTCGGATGCCCCTTTACAACCTGCCATTCATTAAACATTAGTGGTTCACCTGTCACCGGGTGTTCTTTCGTAAGAGTATTACCTCTAATAATATTTTTATGAATCAAATAGTGAGCAGATTGGTAGATGTCACTTTTGCTACTAAGTCTCTCTCCAAAATGCTTTTCATACCAGTCAAGATAATATAAAAACATCCTTGAGCGAGCAACTTCTAGATTATCCTCTAAAAATTCTATACCGTAAATCGAAGATAAGGCAATTAGTGATTTGGTTTTCCAATTCCTTTCATCATATTGGTCGGCAACTGCTTGTAATTTTCTCTCAAGAATAGCAAGCAAAAAATTCCCGTCACCAGCTGCAGGCTCTAAAAAAGTTGTTGAAACATTTTCACAAGCTTCTTTCACCCCTGGAGTGTCTAACATTTTTTGCACCATCCAAGAAGGTGTGAAGACTTCACCATGTTTTTGAACTCTATGTTTTGATTTAATTAGCTTCTCTTCCAAAGTTTCCTCCTGAAAACGTTTCGTTGCTTTCTATTATATCACTTATATATCACTTAAAATAAAAAAATCTTAACCATCCAAATAAAAAACTTACCTAGCTCTTTATAAAACTAGGTAAGTTATTCTTGGTTAGTCTTCACATTCTTCATCCTCATCCTCTTCCAACCCACTAACTGTCGTTGGCGTTTGTTGGCTTGGTCTGCAATGTATTTCATAACGGTTTTAGATGCTTTTGCAGTGCCGTTGTTAGATAACTCTGAAAAGCTTTCGTCATATTTATCAACTATTCTTTTTACTTCTTCCTTCGTGGTCATTGTAGTCCCCTTATCTCTCCTCACACTCCCTCGACTTCGACGCCGATTGCTAGGATGTCCTTAGTTTTGATGAGGTGGTAGTGGGACTTTGTTTTGATGGTGATTTCTTGTGGGGTGATCTCGGTGATTTTGCCTCTGAGTTGTTGGCTGTGGTCTTTGTCTTTTGCGGTTGTAAAAACACCAGTGAGGTGGCTGGTGTAGAGTTGGCTTAGGAGAAGAGCTTTTTGGTCTTTGGTAAGGTTGGTGTGTAGGAGTTCTTTGGTTTTGTCAGCTTTTAGTGAGCTGGTGTGTTCTGATAAGAAAAAGCCCATCCATTTTTCCATGCCTCTGTCGTAGTGCTCACGCGCCGCTTGAAATGGTAAATAACTGCGGTCAATCATCTTAACTTAATCCATCCAATCCTCCTGCTGAATGCCCTCCGACCAATTTGCTGCGCTCTAAACTGCGTGAGGCTTCCTGCAGAGCATTAGCCTTTTGAATAGTCGTAAAGCCGAACTGATCATGAATAGCATCAATAGCTGATTGGAGCCTTTCTTCTTTTTCTATTTTTTCAATATCATCAAATAAAGAAAACGTAGTGTACGATTCATCGACTAAGCCTGAATAAGATACCGCGATATGTCTGACTGCACCCGAATCGTATTTTTTGCGCAGCAAAGTTAAAACGTGCTCAGTCAGTTGCTTGGTGTTATTGCTAGGCTCGATTTTCATTTGCGCCTGAATGCGGTGCTTTTTCTCTTGCTTTGAAAAGCCGACATAAATCGACACATTTGTCGCCTTCTTGTGAGCTCTTCTCAGGCGAATGGCAACCTGCTCTGCCATTTCCCTAAAAACTAACTCGATATCGGCTTTCTTGCGATAATCGCGTGGCAAAACCTGAGAATTGCCAATACTCTTAGACTTAGGCTTGTAGGGCTGATGAACGTTGCTTTCATCAATGCCGTTAGCATGAAAGAAGAGGTCAACCCCCACGATACCAAGCTCTTTCTTGAGAATATCAGGATTGAAATTAGCAAGTTCTTTGATGGTAAAAATGCCAAGCTTATTAAGACGTTTTTCCAGACGGCTGCCAATACCCCAAAAGTCAGTCATCTTAGGAATCGCCCAAACCTTGGTCTCGACGTCCTCATAAGACCAATTGGCACGCATATTCTGATTGTGCTTGGCTTCGTTATCAAGGGCAAGCTTTGCAAGCAATGGATTGGCATTTGACATACCAACTGTTGAGTAGATGCCTGTCTTTTGCCAAATTTCTCGCTGAATCATGGCAGAAACCTTATCTAACTTTTCTTTCTTACCTAGGGTCTTATCTGGGATAAAATAGTTCAGCGATGAGGTCAAATCAATAAAACCTTCGTCGATAGAGTAAGGCAAGATATCTTCGATGCTGCCATAGTTTTGAAAGATATGCTGAATCTCTAGATTTTTCTCAATGTAGCGGTCCATTCGCGGTGGCACAATCCAAGTCGCCTTTGCCCAATTTTCGATGTAAGCGACATATTCAGGCGTCGTAGGCAAACCTTGACGTTTGGCATTGTAATAAGAAAACTTGTGCGTGTGAACATCAAACGGTAAATCATAAGCTCGGCTGACATTTGACGTTCCAAAAACTTTCTTAAATGTCGGTGAAGACGCTAAAATCAAGCCACTGGCATTTTCAGCTCGGCTCATAACGCAAAGCGAAGTTTTCAAAGGATGCAAGCCACGGTCCACGCACTCCACACTAGCATAAAAGGACTTCATATCCACAAAGGCGATATCAGAACGCGGCTCTCGTGAATAATCAAAATAGCCCATCTAAGTCTCCATGGTGATTAAAATCGAATCATTAACCAAGAAAGCATAAGGTGAGAGTTCGCTCTCTTTATCCTCTGGTAAATAAACCTTCGAAAAGCGCTGATGCATGACAGAATCTGCAAAATCATCCATATCAAAAATTTCGACCTTGCTATCTGGTGCTAAATCATATGAATCCAAATCTAAAATATCTTTTAAATGCATCTTATCCTCCTATGATTGGCATGAAGTTGCCGACAATTTTTCCAACAATACGTGGATTTTCACTATATGGCACAAACTTATCATCGTAATCTTTATTGATTGACACTAAGCGCAGCCCATTTTCCTCACGATAGACCTTTTTGATGTAAGTCTGTGAGTTCCAAACGACTGCATAAACCGCACCATCGTAGTCAAACCCAGTCTCACGAATGAGAGCCACAGAGCCATTGTGATAAGTAGGCTCCATAGAATCCCCATCAATCCACGACGCAAAATCATGCGCCAAATCTTTATCAAAATAAACCGTGTCGTAATCCATGTCGTCATAGATATTAGCTCCGACACCAGCTGACAAACGCTCGTAAACCTTATAAGCAAAGCGCGGCTCTTGAACGATTGAGACGACTTTGCTTTGCTCCTCAAGTAAATCTTGAACATAAGTCAAAGCTTTTTCTTGATTCTGGTCAGTTAATTGCTTGTACAAAGTGGCAATTTCAAGCTCACTAAAATAACCATGTGGCACCTGCAAAAGTTCTTCTAACTTAGCTAAATTAGCCTTCGTGGGCTGAGTTGTTCCCTTCTCCCATGTGAAATAAGACTGCTTAGAAATGCCAAGCTCCTTTGCCAACTCGGTCTGCTTCAAACCAAGCTCCAAACGACGATTTTTTAACTTTTCAGGATAATACATTACACTTACCTCTTTTATCTCTAAACTCTCACAGATTTTTAGTCAGTTATACAACTGACTTTATTATATTAAAAAAGTGGACAAGTGTCCACTCAAAAATTACCAATTCTCCCACTCAGTCTTGACAGTCACATCACCATAATCTTTAGGTGAAAACTTACTATCAGAGATAGAACACCAATCTTTTAACACTTTCTGGTTTACGATTTCATTGTAATGTTTAGCTAAATCAGATGCCGTTATGCCATATTTTGTGAGATAAGTTTTGACTTTAGATTGGCCTTCAATGTATTTATCTGCGTTAGCTAGATTAAGCCGAAGCGTTTTATCTAATATTTTCTCTCATTTTGAATAATAAACATTAAAGACAACGGTTACCTTTGAATTGATGCGCTTTTCAAAAGTCATACGAATTCCTTTATTCTTTTGATACAAATCAAAAGACAGATGTAAATTTGGATTATAATCATTAAGATAATAATTTGGATAACTAATAATCGGCTCAAACTTATTAGTTTCATTCATGTCTTTGTCAAAGATTTTATAGTTTTTAATATCAACATCCTTTATTTTATAGAAATTATTCTCCCTAAATAGTTTTTTTCATTTCTAAATACATTCCATCAAAATATTTTTGGGTTGACTAAAATGATGAAGCCAAATGCTAGTGCTGCAACTAGCAATACCAGAATGCCGATTAGTTTTTTAATCATAAATTCTCCTTTATTTGCTTGTCACGGACTCTATGCGATTCAAAAAAATTGAAACGTCTTTATAACTTTCAGAAATATATTTTCTTGTACCGTCTTCACCAAACGCCTTTTGTGCTTCCTTTGGAACTAAACTGTCATAAATTGTTTTTTTCACTTCATCCCAATCCTTATTTTTGACGAATTCTTTTTCACGAGTAGTACTGTCTTTGTTAACATCACGATAATAAGAAGCACTGGTCACTGTTCCATAAGTTTTTTATAATTTTCTTTTGCATTATTACAAGAACTAGTTCCTTTAACAGAATCCTCATTATACATTTCTTTTATAGTTTTACCGCCATTTGCCAGAGCATGCTGCAATCTAAGGTTATAATTTAATTGTTTAGCTTCTTGGTCGCTAAGTCCTAAATCTTGATAAATACTAAGCAATGGTTGAACAACTCTAGCTTTTTTATCTGTGATGGGGCTACTGGGAACTTCGATGTAGAAGTACGGTGAAATAACCAGATGTTTCATCCCACTGAAAACCATCATAATTAGCTGTGCCGACTACCCTTAAAAAGATATAGTCCCTCGTATTTTGAGGAAAGATGGAAAATTTCTTATCAATTCCTTTCTTAATAATCAATAATTGCTTGGCCGTTGTTACATCAAAGCCGTATTTAGCCATCATGGTATTAACAAAAGTGCAGTCAGATTGACTAAGATTTAAATCTTTTGTTGCTGAGTAAGCTGACAAATAATTCGCCCAACCTAAATCGCTTGGAATAGTAAAAGCACCTGATGAAGCATCCCAACATGTTTTTGTCTGTGAGATACCTATCGTTAACTGGGCATCAATATCATTGAGTTCATCAAATAAGTGGACAGGATCCATACTATAAGCCCGTAAACGAGCCAAAATTGTCTCATAAACATGTTTTGTCATATGGTGCCCACGCAGTAATTCTGTGTTATTGATTTCAAGTTGATACTTAAGCTCTGAAGGCATGCTAGAACGTGCCAGTGATTTTACATAATCATTAAACTTGGCAATCATCTCTTCTTCTTTGTGAATATACTCTTGAAGCTGTTCCTCGCTCCAACTCTTCGTATCTACTTTTTCTTCATAGCCAGTTGGAAAATCGGCACTAGCTTTTTTTAAAGTTTCCGCGTACAGTTGTGCACCTTAAGCCAGCGGCAACAAAACTAGCTGATAATTATTTCTGGCAGAATCATAAGCTTTTCCTTGCAAATTTTCAGTATCTTCTGCAAAGGTTTGGATAGCTCGTTGCAAAGCTTGATATCCCTGAACTTGAGCTTGACAAACGCTACTAATACTTGCAGGCTGGGCTTGTGCTTGCTCCAAAGTCATATTAAGTCCCATTTTCGCAGTCTCCTTATACCCTTTACTTTTCCTGACGTCTCTGAACTCGAATAGCTTCAATTTTCATTTCAAGATGATTTTCCTCACGTTTTAAATCATCTCTATAATGCATGAAATTATCTACTTGCAGTTTCTAACTTCATACAAATACTCCTTTTGTCATCCTAAACACTGCTAAAAGAAAGCGGTATCAGAGAAGCCTTTTTGAACAAAAGTTCTCAGTTAAAGTTGTAAAATAACCATTTTTTTGACAAGTTGTCAATTAAAGCAAAAATAAGCTTATTTAATAGTGTTCATCCATTTTCTGCTACGGAACATAAAAACCGAAACGATCAATCTAAAGAGTTCTTCTTGTGACAAAACGAAGTAAACCCAGACAATCGGAAGTTTAAGAACCAATCCTGTAAATAGCCCCAAAGGTACTCCGATGCACCACGTTCCTAAAATATCGATAATCATGATGTACTTGGTTCTCCCACCACTTCGAATAACACCACCACCCAAAATCATATTTTGAACTTTAACCGGTGCTAAAATCGCAAAAATCAACAAGAGTTGTGACCCGACTTGTCTAACATCAGCACCAACATTATATAGGTCAATGTAGAGATTTTCACCCAGAACCAAGAAGATTGATAAGATGAGTGACCCTACAAAACCATAAAAGCACAAACGTTTCGAATCCTGATAAGCTCGCTCGTAATCATGCTCACCGAGCCTGCGTCCAATTAAAATCCCCGCAGCTTGTGACAACCCAAACAAAGCCCCAATAAATAGCCCTTGAATAGGACCAGTTAGAGACATCCCCGCAAGCTCACTCGTTCCCATGTGCCCATAAATGTAGGTATTGACATTTTGCCCCAAAGTCCAAAGCAGCTCATTAACCACAATAGGTGTTAGCATGATGAGGTACTGACTAATCTCTGAAGCCTTCATCTGCAAATCAAAGCTAAATTGACAAGTTCTATGGTAAAAATAAACCATCAAAGCCAGATTCACTACTTGAGACATTAAACTAGCTAGTGCAGCCCCCTTGATTCCCATGGCAGGAAAGCCAAAATGCCCAAAAATCAAGAGATAGTTTAAGCAGGTATTGACCACCGCAGCGACTGCACTGATGTAGAGCGGATACTTAGCGTAATTTCGACAACGCAGTTGAACCGCTAAAAGCGTTGCGACCCCAGATAAAGGATAGACCCAAGCTAAGAGCTCAATATAGGGCTTAGCCGTCCCCACAACTTCGGTATCCTTAGTGAAGATTCCTGCCAGCACATCAGGCAAGATTAAACACAAGCCCATAGTAAATAGAGCCAAGCACAGCATGACTAAGAGATTGACTGACATGCTGGTATTAATCTTTTTCTGATCATTTTTTCCCATATACTGAGAAACCATGATACCTGTTACTGTCGCAATTGCTCCGCTAACAAAGACAAAGACAAATTGTGGCTTTCCGCCAACTTCCACCGCTGCAATGGCAGTCTTTCCAAGCTGCCCAACCATTAATTGGTCTATCATTGAAAAGGATGACTGTAGCATGGCTTGCAAAGCTACAGGGATTGCAATCGTCATTGCTTCTCTCAAAAAATGTTCTCTTTTTGCCATAATTTTTCTCCATCATTATTACTAAGTGCATTATATCGCAAACGTTTGCATATCACTAGTGGTCTATCTGCACAATTTTTTTGGTCATTTAAACCTAAAAAAGCACCCCAGCCAAATTCAGCTAAGGATGCCTATTGTAAGGTTTCAGTTAAGATAACCAATGAATCAAGGTAGCTATCACATCGCTGCCATTGCCGATAAGATTGCCAATAAAATGCACCGTCATGACAACGTAAATATTTCTAGTTCTGATATAAGATAAGCTCAACGGCAGCACCCAAATCATGATCAAGAAAATTACCCAAAAGGAAAGCGAATGCTCCAAAGCATAGAGTAGCATACTAAAAAAGGTCGTGAGGATAATTGCCTTCTTGCTATCAAACAGAATCATGTTCTTGCGGTAAAACGTCCCTTTTGTTACAGCTGGCAAAAGAATAGTCGAAATAGCAAATACGGTTAAAGTCAGCCAGCTATCTCTTCTAAGTCCGATACTCCCAGTATCAAAATTGGGAAAAATCCTTCTAACAATATGGTTAAAGAAAAGGTAAGCATGAATCCTAACAGTGTCAGTAAAACCTGAATCCATTACTTTCTTCCACTTTTAAAACTCCTAAACCATTCTTTTAAGTTAAGGTCTTTGGAGATGAGAAAATAAACCAAGAGCAAAAAGTAAAATAAAGCATTGGTGTAGATAAGATAGCTTGATGGGACAATTAAACATGACAAGGCAAAGACCGCTTCAACCCTAATAGGAATAGCATTTGAAGCAATATAATCTCTAAAACTAGCCTTTTTCTGTTCACTCATCATATCCTGAAACCTCCTTTTTAGATGTGAATTTAATTTAGTATTAAAATACTAAAATATCTTTCTTCACCCAAATTATACACCAATACTAGCTAAGCTTAAAGTTTTAAGTTTAAAAAGCTACCGAATACTAGCACGCATATCACTAGATTTGATAGCTTTTTATTATGGAGTTATTGCTTGTTTAAATTCGTTTAGTATTGAAATACTAACATACTTTTTGATGACTGATTAAGCTTCTACAGGAGCGACATTTTCATCTTCCAAGTCACCAGTTTTTGCATCGTAAGAGTGTTTGTGACCTTCAGCGTCTGTAGCAAATCCGCCTTTAGTTTGAACACCATTTTCATCAAAATGCAATTCTTGAACGTTGATTTCTTGGTCGCCAGTTACGACTCGACCGTTTTCGTCAAAGTAATAACGATACTATCCTTATCGACATCTGTGTGACAGAGATAATTGACATAATAGGTCTGATGTTTCTGATGCAACACGCGCCCCACTTCGATAAAATCATCTGTCAAAATTCCTATCTCTTCACGCAATTCACGTTTGACACACTCTAAGGGATTTTCGCCTTGCAAAGCTGAAACAGCAGCAGTCGCTTCCCACATCCCACCAAGATTTTTTTGAATTTCTTTGTGTCAACAAATAAGTCCCGTCTTGATGCCTCACGATAACTTCACTCACCAAATGATAAACACCTTTTGGAATCTTTTCCCCACGAACCAAAACTCGACCAGCAATAACATTCAAATGCGCATCTTAAGCATCCCAAAGTTCCATTTCAAACCTCCTTTATTCCAAACAAATACCGTTAATAAGTTTTGATATTATACCACTTGATTTGATAAATTCAACAAAAAACCACCTAGAAGATTTTCCTCTAAGTGGTTATATCGTTTAAACTCCCAGCAGTTCGTGGCTAACTAATCATATCGTGGCTTTCGCTCCTTGCTCTGAGACAGCTATCGCAGGGGTAATTACTAAAGATTTTTATTGCGACTTCGTCGCTAAAAATCTAGTACTACTCCCACTCAGCGATTCATGTTAACCTTGACTCACTTCAATCGCAAAGTTAACTTTCACATGCAGAGGGGTTGACATCAACTCTGATGACGCTTCGCTTATCAATCGTTGTGTCAAACATAAAAAAATTAGCCATTTGGCTAATTTTTTATTCCCACTCAACTGTTGCAGGTGGTTTACTTGTAATATCGTAGACGATGCGGTTAACGTGATCAACTTCATTTACGATACGAACAGAGATTTTTTGAAGAACATCCCATGGGATACGTGCAAAGTCTGCTGTCATACCGTCGATTGATGTGATTGCACGGATTGCGATTGTGTAATCATAAGTACGTCCGTCACCCATAACACCAACTGAGCGCACACCTGTGTTAACTGTGAAGTATTGCCAGATATCACGATCAAGACCAGCTTTAGCAATTTCTTCACGAAGGATAGCATCAGATTCTCGAACTGTTTCAAGACGTTCTGCTGTGATTTCCCCCATCACACGGATAGCAAGTCCTGGTCCTGGGAATGGTTGACGCCAAACGATTTCGTCAGGCATATCAAGAGCTGTACCAAGCGCACGAACTTCGTCTTTGAAAAGTGTGTTAAGTGGTTCAATCAATTCAAATTGCATGTCTTCTGGAAGACCACCAACGTTGTGGTGTGATTTGATTGTTTGAGCTGTATCTGTACCAGATTCGATAACGTCTGTGTAAAGAGTACCTTGTGCTAAGAAGTCAACACCTTTAAGTTTACTTGCTTCGTCGTCAAATACACTGACAAATTCATTACCGATGATTTTACGTTTTTTCTCTGGGTCATCAACGCCAGCAAGAAGGTCTAAGAAACGTTTTGAAGCATCAACACGAATGATGTTCAATCCGAATTTACCACCAAGCATGTTCATAACTTGGTCACCTTCTCCTTTACGAAGAAGACCGTGGTCAACGAAGATACATGTCAATTGGTCACCGATAGCACGTTGAAGAAGGACACCTACTACTGATGAGTCAACACCACCTGAAAGTCCCAAAAGAACTTTACGGTCACCAACTTTTTGACGGATTTCATTGATTTGCAAGTCAATGAAGTTATCCATTGACCAATCGCCTTTAGCACCACAGATTCCGAAAGCAAAGTTACGTAAAATATCATTACCATATACTGAGTGGCGAACTTCTGGGTGGAATTGAATACCATAAATGTTTTTCTCAGTATTTTCAATGGCTGCGTAAGGGCAATCAGCAGAATCGCCAACAAGGTGGAAACCTGCTGGAATTTCGGTAACTGCATCACCGTGGCTCATTAAAACGGTTTGTTCATCTGGTGTGTCAGCAAAAAGTTCTGATTTAGCTTTTAGATGAAGTGTTGATTGACCGTATTCGCTGTGACCAGTTTGTCCGGCTGGAACAACTTTACCACCAAGTTTATCAGTCAACAATTGCATACCATAGCAGATACCAAGAATTGGAATACCCAATTCAAAAATTTCTTCATCAATACCAAAGGCATTGTCAGCATAAACTGAATTTGGACCACCTGAAAGTACGATACCAATTGGGTTAATTGCGCGAACTTCATCAGCTGTGATTTTGTGGCTTCGTAGTTCAGAGAAGACACCAAATTCACGGATACGACGAGCAATCAATTGGTTGTACTGGCTACCATAGTCAAGAACAATGATTTTTTGAACATCGTTCAAAGTAGATTTGTCAGTCATTATTACCCTTTCTATTAACGTCAGCCCTTTGGCTAACAGTATTCATTTTAATTGTAGCATAAATTTATACATTTGGCAGTAGATTTTAGGTATCTTATTAAAATTAGAAATTTAACAACTATTCCCATAATTATATAATTAACTAAAACGTTTTCTACGTTTGATTTTGGGAAATTTAGTTACTAAAAAGCCACGATTGCTCGTGACTTCTATTTTTTAATCAATCATCTGTTCCATGCGTGTTTCTTGTGGTGTCATGCCTTGGCGTTCATAGAAGCGCACAGCAGATTTATTAGCACTCCAGACATTCAACGTTAAGTTGTAACAACCAATCTCTTTGGCATACTGCAAAGCAAACTGATATAACTGCTCACCGATTTTTTGCCCACGCGCAGCTTCATCCACACACAAGTCATCAATAAAAAGTGTCTTTTGCGGTACTTTTGGCGCTGACGAATGCTCGATAATGGTAAACATATGCCCAAGAACTTCTCCCTCTTCGTCTTCATAGACAAAAATCGGACGATTATCATCAGCAATCAGCTCAGCTAATTGGGCTTCCGTGTATTTAACGCCCTTTTCTTGGAACAAATCAGGTCTAACCTTGTGATGAACCAAAAGAACTTGCTCTAGTAAATCAATCAGTTTTGATATATCACTTTCTTTTGCTCGTCTAATCGTCATATCAGTCTCTCCTTCTTACAACTTGCCATCCCATTCTGCGTAGAATTCTTTTAGAAATTCTTCCAAAACCGCGTGGCGGTGCTCTGCCATTTTTCTAGCGTGGCTTGTGTTCATCAAATCTTTGAGTTTAAGCAGTTTCTCGTAAAAATGCAGGATTGCGGTGTCCTTACCATTACGATACTCCTCAGCAGTCAAATGTTCACGGGCAGTCATGTTGGGGTCATGAATCGGACGCCCCTTGCTACCTGAATAAGCCATACATCTGGCAATACCAATTGCACCAACAGCATCCAAACGGTCAGCATCTTGCACAATTTTTCCTTCTAAAGTTACTGGAACACTGCTACCATCTCCCTTAAAAGACATGGTATTGATGATTTGAATGATGTGGTCAACGTCTGTTTGAGAGAGTTGTTGGTCGATAAGCCAAGCCTTTAAATCAGATAGAGCTTGCTTAGGATCATCATTTAACTTCTCATCAGTCATGTCATGCACCAAAGCTGTCAACTGGCAGATAAAACTATCTGCTCCTTCTTTTTCAGCCAATTCACGCGCAGTATTTCTCACACGAACCGCATGCCACCAGTCATGACCACTAGCTTCTGCGTGTAATTTATCATAAACAAGCTTTTCAGCCTTTTGTAAAATATCATTTTTATCAATCATAAGATGATTATATCATAAAAGCAGGACAAATTTGCCCTGCTAAAAAATAGAAAGATGTTTAAATTAGTATTCTAATACTCCTGGCCACGCTGATGTGCCACCATCAACATTTACCACTTTATAGCCTTGGTCATCTGGAAAAAAGCAGGCTTGTTCTGAACGGGCACCACTTTGGCAAATGATATGATATGTTTTATCTTTATCAAGTGCTTGGTAGCCTGATACAAATTTACTTAAAGGAAGGTTAACCACTGTTGGAATATGTCCCAGGGCAAACTCTATTCTCTCACGGACATCGATAATGTTTAACGGCTGTTCCTTTAAAGCCTCTTGTAGTTGACTAGCTGAAATGTATTTAATCACGTTTAATCTCCTCTGGTTTTACAGTACTATAAAGGTGGTAAGCCCCATCGAGATTCTTCCCTTTAAAACCGTTTTGTTTCAAGATATGTTCGCCAATATAAGAACGAAGACTGCTGTGACAGCTGATAATGTATTCCTTGTTAGGGTCTAACTCAGACAAACTGTCACGTAAGCTATCTAGTGGTATGTTAATACCATTTGCAATATAACCTCTAGCAACTTCTGCTTTAGTACGGACATCAAGAAAGACCATACCTTTGGCTAATTCGTCAGCCAATTCATACCACTGAATAGATTCACTAACGCCTTCAATGATATTAAGCGCAGCATATCCTGCCATATTAACTGGGTCTTTTGCTGCTCCAAATGGTGGCGCATAAGTAAATTCCAATTCTGGGAGATCTGCCAAGGTCAAGTATTAATCGTACTATTGGTATTGTCATCGGCAATAAAATCAATCAAGTCATCGAAGAACCAGTAGCTGACCCTAAGCAGCAAGAAGAGAAACTTGCTAAAGCTATTGATTTGATTATTAAAAAGTAGAGATTGACCGAAAAAGCAATCTCTACTTTTTTAATTTTAACTTTCAAACTTCTTTTTCTTGATGCGAATTCCTTAAAAAGGTGATATACTAACATTTGAGAAAGCGATTTTAAAATTAGTAAGGAGTCCATATGACTAAGAAAGAAATGGTAAACTTCCTATTAGATTACCTTATTATGGAGAATCCGCAATTTAAAGCCATCAATGTTCCAGATGACTCACCTGGACAAGAAACTCTCTTGCGTGCTCTTCTTAATGTCAGACCGCCAATGGCTGTCTCAACGCGTTTTTTAATCATGCAAAATGATTACCTTCAATTAAAAAAAGCTGAACGGGTGGTCGTTTTTTTAAATCACTTACAACCACTTGCGACTGACGACCGCTTGTATGTCTGGAAGGGTGATATTTCACGACTTCAAGTCGATGCTATCGTCAATACGGCTAATCGCCAAATGCTAGGTTGCTTCCAACCGCTTCACGAATGCACTGACAATACCATTCATACTTATGCCGGTGTTCAACTACGTCTGGAATGCTATAATCTTATGAAAGACCAAGGGCACGATGAACCAGAAGGTAGTGCAAAAATCACTCCTGGTTACAACCTTCCAGCCAAATTTATTCTTCACACCGTTGGCCCTGCTATCAATGAGCACTTAACAGAGTCTGACGCTGATTTGCTTGCTCAAAGCTACCTTTCTTGCTTAACCCTAGCAGAAAAAAATAAACTGGAATCTGTTGCCCTATCATCCCTAGCAACTAATCACGACAAACACTTTATCAACGAAGATGCTGCTAGAATCGCTGTAAACACTGTTAAAGCATTTCTAGATCAAAGTCAGTATGTCAAAAAAATCATTTTCAACGTTGACCAAGATGACGAAGCAGCTATTTATCACGAATTGTTGCATTAAACAAACCAAAAGGAATTGGATAATCCAGTTCCTTTTTTAGTTTTATCATACTAATTTGTAATTTTTCCAAGTGCCTTTGCGGTAGCGGATTTCATAAATGATACCTTTAACAATCCAGTCTAAGAACATAGCTACCCAAGTTCCGAGCATTCCCATACCAAAATTGACCGATAAAAAGTAGGCGCATACCACGCGAACTAAAAGCATTGAGGCAATACCGATAACCATTGGGAAATTAGCATCTCCCGCACTACGAAAGACAACCGGCAAGACATAACCTGAATTCCAGAAAATGCTTACTAAAATTCCATGAGCAAGCACAATAATCCAAACATAATGTGTCGCTTGATCTGACAAATCATAAATCATCATCAAAAAGGGCATTAAGGCAACAACAATAACTGAAAACAAAGTATTTGCAGCATGAATGATTCGGCTAACTTTTCGCTTGTAAAACTCAGCCTGCTCATAGTCACCAGCACCAACACATTTTGAAATGATAACAGCTAAACCAAGGACAATTGAAATACCTGGCAAACCTTGAAACATGATAATCGTTCCACCAACTGAGTTAGCTGCGATGGCTGCTGTTCCAAACAAAGAAACAACAGATAAGACAATCAAGCGTCCAAGGAAAAACATGCCATTTTCAAAACCAAATGGTAGTCCAATACCAAGAACTTTTTTAATCATTTGCCAATCAACTTTTTCTTTCAAGAAGTTTCCTAAAGTCAAATCTGACTTAATATGATGGGCAAACCACAAAATTAAAAACATGGCACCTACACGAGAAAATAGAATTGGAACAGCCACTCCTTCAACGCCCCAACCGCAACCATAAATCAAGCTGACGCCCATGACAATATTCAAGCCATTCATCACCAGCATGATATTCATCGGCAAGCGTGATTTATTTAAGGTTCTGAAAATCGCTGCGCCCGAATTGTAAAGAGCAATAAACGGTGTTGAGAGTGCGACAATATTAAAATAACGATCGGCTTGCGCGTGAACTTCAGGCGTGATTGCCCCAAACAAGTGACTTAAAATAAAGGGTTTAATCGCAAAAATCAAAAGCGTAATCGCTAAACTAAAGTACGAAGTGAATTTCACCAACTGATTGACTGCTTTATTGGCATTTTTGCTATCGCGATCACCGAGATATTGCCCAGCAACAATCCCACCACCAGTCGCAAAAGCCGCAAATATACTGATAAAGAGTGCCATCAAGAATTCAACCAAGGATACACCTGACACCGCTGCTTCACCCACCCTTGAAACCATGATGGAAGCAATTAACCCGACCAAAAATTCCAAGCCCTGCTCGATAATTAATGGAATAAATAATTTAGCTAAATCACGATTACTGAAAAAGTAATCCTTTTTCATAGCCCTATCCGAAAAACTGTCCATTCTTTCCTCTTATTCCGATAACTACTAATAATATTACACCTTGGAGTCTGCTCAAAGTCAAGAACTTTTTTAATTTTTCTGGAATTTTAATGATAAAAACAACCAAACTAAAGTGTTTAGTTGCTTTGTGTTATTTTTTAGGTATCATTTTCTTAGCTTTGGCTGAATAATCTGTTACCACGACTTTTATCACAGCTACTGACATGGTCATTTTCTCGGTGAATTCAAATCTTTTTCCAGTCTGATGTTGCATTAATTGATCTAAAGCGTGTGCTTTTCATCATATTTATCCAAGAGCTCTGCTTTTCCACGACCGATAAATGACGTAAAGAAAGCACCGTATTTACATGGAATTTCATGGTTGTAATCAAGTATCACTTCACCTTCAATTTGAATACATACTTTTGGATTTTGAGCAATCCAATCAAGTTTATGTCCTTGCCTTGCTCCATGCATGTAAAAGATAAATTGATCCTTTTCTTCATCGTATTCACAGCCATAATGAAGAGGACCACATAAGGAAACTCTTCATCAAAAAGTCCTAAATGTAAAATCATACTTTTCTCAATGATTGCCTGAATTTCTGCTAAATCAGTCACTTCTCAGTCACAGCGTCTCATCTCTGGCATAAATCTGCCACCAATCCTTTTTTAAACATTATAACAAAAATGTAATTTTTTTCTGTAGTTAAATATGATTTTCATTATTTTTCAATCTGTATTGCATAGCTAATTTCAATATGTTAAACTAATATCGTTTTACTCACATTAAAACGTTTAGAATTTCACATATAGGAGTTTTTATGAAACAAGAAAGTTATTTTGATGGTGGTTTGCTAAGTTATGTTGGCCACCGTATCATCGCTAGTCTGATTACTATTTGCACCCTAGGCATTTGTGCGCCTTGGGGGATTTGTATCATGGTTAATTGGAAAGTCAAACACACTGTCATTGACGGTCATCGTTTGTACTTTGACGGCACAGCCACGCAACTCTTTGGAAACTGGATTAAATGGCTCATTCTAACAATTATTACAATAGGTATTTATTCATTCTGGCTTAACATCAAGCTAGAACAATGGATTACCACACACACACATCATTTAGATTAATAAAGAATACACGTGCAAAAACTGAACCACGTAAAACGCTGATAGAAGAATTAAAAGCATGAACAAATGGTTTTTAGGTTTCATTGCCATTATTTATGTAGTTTTAGTTGGATGTTCTAAAAAGACTGATGAAAAAACGTATTATGATGATAAATTTATGTCATCTCTTGCAAAAGGTTTAGAGTCAAGATGAGCTTACACAGATAGCTACGACGATGAATCAAAAGAATTCTACACTACTGCTATCAAATCGGTAAATATAGCAATCTCTCATTCAAAGATAGTAAATTACAAGAAGAAGCTATTGCTTATATCAATTCATTAAAAGAATGTAATAAAGTTGCTCAAGCATTCGGAGCAGATTCATTCTATGAAAAATGGTCCAATGCTTACGATAACAGAACTGAAGTTTTAAATAAAATTAACAAAATCAAAAAGATAAAAGCTTCAAAAGCTAATCAAAAGAATTTAGATGAACTCTTAGCTTCTGGTAAAGAAGTTCAAAACAATAATAATGCAAAAGAACAAGTTCTAAATCCAATTAACTCTTTGTCATTTGCTAAAAACGAAGAAGATTCTTTCGAAGAGTATGCATAATATAATGCTACTGTAACTAACAACACAGAATTTACAATTGAAGACTTAAGCATAGTAGCAAAATTAAAAAATGATCAAGGCGTAGTTGTTGATGAAGAATATTTATCTCTTAACAACTGGACACCTAGCGAAACTCATCAAGTTGAATTTGGGACTGATAAACTGTTCTCAACAATTGAATATAACATTGATTATATCGAAATAAAAGATAATTAAAACTATCCAAAACCCCAGCTAGTATTTTCTAGCTGGGGTTATTTCTTTCCTCACTCCGCGATTGCTTTAGCGATTTCTTGTGGGGTGATGTTGGTGAAGTATGATGTGGTGTCGATTGTTTGAAGTTTGGCTAAAATGTCTTGGTATTCGTAGCGAAGGCCGATGAGTTCTTCTTCAATATCTGAAATGTCTTTGATGCCAAAAAAATCACCGTAAATTTTCAGTCCTGTAATCATAGATTTTTCGACTTTCACATAACTTGTCAGCTTACCTGCTGGGTAGCGAACTGAGCGTTTGATGGTGTAGTCTGGTGATTTGCCGTAAGTCCAGTCCCAAGTGCCAAATTGCTCATCAGCAAGTTTCTTAATCTCAGTTAATTCCTCATCAGAAAGGACGTACTCGGTCATATCTGGATAAGATGCTTTCATTTTGCCTAATAATCTGTCTGAAAACTCTTGAACTGTGATTTTATCTGGTAATTCATCCAAAATATTGGTCACACGCGCACGCACTGATTTAACACCTTTTGACTCGATTTTATCTTTTGAAACTTGCAGGGCATTACCAAGAACGGTCATGTCCACGTCAAAAAGCAGGCACCCATGGTGCATCATGCGTCCTTTGTAATAAGCTTGTGCATTCCCACAGAATTTCTTGCCATTAATCTCAAGGTCATTTCGTCCGGTGAAAGTCGCTGTGACTCCTAAATCAGCTAAAGTTTCAATGACTGGTTGCGAAAACGTCTTGAAATCAAACGCCCCTTCTTCTGCTTTGTTGGAAATAATTGTGTAATTCAGATTGTTAAGGTCGTGATAAACAGCACCACCACCTGACAAACGACGAACGACATGAATCCCATATTTATCAGTGTAAGCCTTATTAATCTCTTCGATTGCATTCTGGTGTTTTCCAATCACAATAGTTGGCTCATTTATCCAAAGAATAAAAAGCTCGTCTTCGTCTCGCAATTCACGAAAAGCATAAGTTTCCAAGGCAATATTGTAAGCGGGATTGTGGGACTTGTTAACGATATACTTCATCTGAAAGCTCCTTCATTTTCATTAGGTTTAGTATATCAGAATCTCAATCCACCGTCTTTTAATTTGCTCGCTAATTCTCCCAAGCTTTTCTAAACCGTCTGATACAATCTGGAATATCTTCCAAATCAATCTTACTAAATCCAATAAATAGACTTTCCTGCAAGCAATCGGCTTTTTCTTGCCAAAATTGCATGGTGTCATAAACCCGAACCCCTTCTTTTTCTGCGCGTTTGATGGCATCACATTGGTTGATTTTATCAAGAAAAGTCACCAAAAAATACTGTCCACTGACGTTTGAAGACAATTTGATAGGCGTATTAAACTGCTCAAATTCTTTTTTAAAGGCATCATAGCGCTTTTTGAAAACATGATTCATCTTGCGAACTAAGAGGTCGTAATCACCACTTGATAGGATATTGGCCAGAGTAATCTGATTTAAGAGATTGACCATACTGTTGTAAAACTTGAATTTTTCTAGAAAACTCTCAGTGAACTGTTCTGGCAAAACCATATAACCCATACTAAAAAGGGTGAAAGGATTTTTGAAAAAGTCCCCAGATAAATCACACGATCCAGATAGTCAATTGATTTCAAGGCCGGAATGGGACGTTGATAATAACGGAGCTCACTGTCATAGTCATCCTCAAAAATAAAAGAATTATGCGCCTCAGCAAAACTCAAGAGTTCACGGCGTCTAGAAATCGGCATAATCATGCCAAGCGGAAATTGGTGAGAGGGTGTGGTGTAAATCATTTCAATCTCAGCATTTCTATCTACCTACGTCAATTCTAAGCCCTTGTCATCAATATCAGCAGTTATGATAGGATAGTGATTTTTCCTAAAGATTTCACGCACCTTGGGATAAATCGGGTCTTCCATCAGAACACATCTTTTCGTATTCCCCAAAAACTGGCAAATATAATCCAGCGATTGTTGAAGCCCACTGGTGATAATGATTTGGTCTGGGTGACATTTTACCCCACGAATACGCTCCAGATGACGACTGATTTCATTTTAGACTGAGGCGAAAAAATGAAGCAAAATCGTACAAATAATAACAAATATATTTTCTTAATTTTTCTAGCTATCTATTTTTTAGCAACTGGTGGCATCTTTGTCAAACTCAGTCCCTTACCACCAATCAACACTGGATTTTACTGTGTTTTATTTTCCATTCCCATGTTAACGCCTTTTCTCAAGAAGTCTGAGTTACAGGCTTTAATCCGCAAACAAATAGCAACAATTATTCTAGCGGGAGCATTTTTAGCGCGTGATTTAACTTTATGGAATAGCTCTTTTTCATACACTAGTGTGGCCAATGCCAATCTTTTGGTGAATCTTAACCCATTCACCGTTATTCCAGTCAGTTATTTCCTATTCAAAGAAAAAATGATGCCTAAATTTTTGTTTGGCGGTCTCATTACGCTTATTGGTGTGCTGGTTCTCATGGCAAATAAAGTGAGTATGTCTCCAGACCGTTTACTTGGAGATTCACTAAGTCTTGGCTCATCTATCTTTTACGCCATGTTCATGATTACAGTTTACAAATTGCGCGATTCGGTAACATCAACCATCATTATGTTTATCAGTGCTTTTGGCACTTTACTAGTACTAGCTACCGTGATTTTCTTTACCGAAGGCTTTTATGTGCCACAAAATTTTGGTGAACTTTGGCCACTTTTGGCACTGGCTCTCGTCTCTCAAATTTTAGGGCAAGGCTTATTAGCTTATTGTTTGGGAAAAGCGAATGCTTGCCTATCATCCTTAATTACCCTATCTCAGCCAGTTGTTGCCGCGTTATACGCTTGGGTAATTTTCAACGAGAGCTTTAATCTCCAAACTATCATCGCTATTTTAATCACTTTGACAGGTGTTTACTTTGCTAAAACACAAACATCAACTAACATCGCACAAGAAAAAGCCTAGCTTTTTAATATTACATTCAAAACAGAAGCATCCTCAAAACTTAATTCACACTTCAATTTTCATGCTCAACTAAAAAGGATTGCAGTAAATCACTTAATTGTGACTGCAGTCCTTTTTTGATTTAGAAAAAATTCATACATAAAGAGCATGAGAATCCTATCTCATACTCCTTTTAATCTATATTAACTGGTGAGAACTTGTTGAATCATGGCACAAATAAATGCCAAATTTATCAGTAAATAAACCTGAAGAAATCTAATTTCACCTGGGAAAAGTAACGGGAAGTCTTGTGTATTCTCTTTTTTTCGATAATATTTTGAAAAAAAGATACTAACTTCACCGATAAATACAGAAATAACAAAGAATACAGAAAGAAGTATTCTATTGTCATACCCATCGGGTATCCCATTAATAAAATGCACCACAATTATCCTAGGTGAGAATAAAAATAGAACCGTTATAAAGACAAATACTACAAAATACAGCAACCTAACATATAAAGAAAATTTATTCATGTTACACTTCCAATAAACTAGTTAATTTCATAATGTCTAATTTCTTAAAAAGTATACAACTTAAAAATAATTTTTCAAGTGTTAACATTGATTTATGCTAACTTGTTGAATCACAGCGTCTGTCAAACTAGTTCTTCGGCATGTTATGGATGGCTTGTCCGATGGTGTCTAGGAAGGCTTCGTACATGTTTTCTGAGAAAGTCGGATGCCCATGGATAGCTTGGGCCACGTCATCAACGGTCAATTCATTTTCCATGATAGTTGCTGCTTCGTTGATGAGCTCCGCCGCTGCTGGTCCAATGATATGAACACCCAAGATTTCATGGTACTTGCTATCTGCAATGACTTTGACAAATCCTTGGGCTTCATTTGAAGCGATAGCACGTCCATTTCCTGAAAAACTTGATTTGCCAATCAAAATATCACCGTATTGCTTTCGCGCAGCTTCTTCGGTCAATCCGACCATGGCAACTTCTGGATGCGTATAAACTGCTGCGGGAGTGTACTTGAGTTTTGCTTTGCGATGATTACCAGAAAGAGCATTCTCAGCAGCCACTTCTCCCATGCGGTAAGCAGCGTGCGCCAGCATTTTCTGACCGTTGACGTCGCCTGGGGCATAGATACCTGGAATTGACGTTTCTTGATAATCGTTAACTTTGATACGATTGCCGTCCATCTCTAAGCCAAGATTTTCAAGACCTTTCATCTGTGGCACGCGTCCGATAGATAGCAGAGCTTTATCAGCTTGGATAGTCTCACCATTTGTTAATTTCAAGCTTAAGTGACTTGTCTCATCAATGATTTCGCTCACCCCAACATTTGTCTTAATGGTCATGCCTTTTTTCGTCAAAATTTTTTGCAACTCTTGTGAGATTTCTTTGTCCATTGCTGGAATAATGCGGTCAGCCATTTCGATAACAGTCACCTCAACGCCGTAAGATGCCCAGACCAAACCAAGCTCGATACCAACAACGCCACCACCCATAACAACAAGAGATTTCGGTATCTCACGTAAATCAAGAATCTCATCAGATGTCAAAACACGTGGCGAATCAATGCCAGGGATATTAATACGTGACACTTTGGAACCTGTAGCAAGAATAATCTTGCACCCTTTGATGATTTCAGAACCAATATGGACTGTTTTATCGGGATTGACTTTGGCAAGTCCATTAAAAATGGTTACTTTATTGGCTTTTAGAAGTGAACGGACACCGCCAGTTAGCGTTTTTACAACCGTATTTTTAAAATCAACGGTCTTATCCATGTCAATACTGTAATCTGTTGAGGCAAGATTAATGCCTCGATTTGCAGCGATTTTAAGGCCGTCTAAAATTTCAGCATTCTTGAGATAAGTCTTGGTTGGAATGCAACCGACATTCAAGCAAGTACCGCCAAATTCTGATTTTTCAACGATAGCAACTTTAGCCCCTAACTGTGCTCCACGAATGGCGGCATAATAACCCGCAGGTCCACCACCGACGACAATCAAATCATATTCATCTGCCGCTAAATCAGCTGCACTAAAAACTCCAGCTTTAGTAGAAACAGCATTTGGTACTTCAAGACCTGCAGACTCAAGTTGACTAGCGGCTTCCTTGAGACTGAGATCTTCAGCAATCACTTCCCCTTCTGCTCCGATATAGCCAATCACTTCAGTCACTGGCACCACATCACCAGCTGGGTGAACGATTTTCAAAAGTACACCAGAGTCGTCAGCTTCGATTTCCATATTAGTCTTGTCAGACATGATTTCAAGAAGAATATCACCTTCGTTCACTACATCGCCTTCAGCTTTTTTCCACTTAAGAATTTCTCCTTCTTGCATGTCCACACCGAGCTTTGGCATGATAATTTCTACTGCCATAAATTTCCTTTCTTAATCTTTTTAATCTCAAATCAATAGTTCCAAAGGATTTTCTAGCAACGCTTTTAAATCCAACATAAATTTAGCACCATTCATCCCGTCGACCAAACGATGATCAATGGTCAAGCTAAGTCCCATAATTGGACGAATCACTACCTGTCCATCAATAGCAACTGGCGTGTCAACGGTCGCTGAAATTCCTAAAATAGCAGAGTTTGGCTGGTTGATAATCGGGTTAAAGGACTTAACCCCAAACATTCCTAGGTTCGTGATAGAGAAAGTTGACCCAGACATATCAGCTGCCTTTAATTTGCCAGCTTGCGCTTTCTGAATCACATCTTTTGAGGCAACCACAAAATCAGACAAGGTCATCTTATCAGCTCCATGAACAACTGGAACCACCAAACCATCTGGCAAGCCCACGGCAATACCCAGATTAACAAAATGATGCAACTCAATAGCTTTTGCGTCATTAATCAAAGAGGCATTTAAATAACGATGCTCCTCTTTTATCAAGATCTTCGCAACCGCAAGTCCAATCAAATCAGTTACAGTCACCTTGTAGCCCGTTTTTGCCATGATTGGCTCAATCAACTGCTTACGAAGCGCGAAAAGATTCGTCATATCTATGTCATAATCAAGCGTGAAAGTTGGAGCTGTAAAGTAAGACCTCGACATGCCTTTTGAGATTGCCTTGCGCATAGCAGACATTTTAATCACTTCGATACCATCTGGCACACTTTGAATCTCTTCACTACCCTTGTTCTTATCGGTACCTGCTTTAGCAAAGACATCATCCTTAGTAATCTTGCCACTAATACCAGTTCCAGCGATACCAGAAAGCTCAAGGCCCATATCTTCCGCAATCCTACGAGCAAGCGGCGTCACGCGCAGCTTAGCAAACCTCACCACGTCATCTTTATGAATACGCCCATTTTCACCAGTCCCGCTGATGCTATCAAGCGCGATTCCACGCTCTGCGGCTAACTTTCTTGCTGCTGGTGTCGCACGTATCTTACCTTTTTGAAAAATAGCTGGCGCATCAGACGGTTGAGAGAAATCAGCTGATGCTTCCTGAACAGGCTCTAACTGTTCAGCCTGCCCTTCTCCCACCAAATCATCAACGTTTTCCCCTTCTGCTCCGATATAGCCAATCACTTCAGTCACTGGCACCACATCACCAGCTGGGTGAACGATTTTCAAAAGTACACCAGAGTCGTCAGCTTCGATTTCCATATTAGTCTTGTCAGACATGATTTCAAGAAGAATATCACCTTCGTTCACTACATCGCCTTCAGAGAATTTCCACTCGAGAATTTCTCCTTCTTGCATGTCTACACCAAGTTTTGGCATGATAATCTCATTTGCCACAGAAAACACCCCCTTTTAATCTACGTGCCCGTTTCGAGCCATCTTATAAATAGCCGCTTTAATCTTTTCGACATCAGGTAGGATAGCTTGTTCCAAAACACTGGCATAAGGCACAGGTACATCTTCACTCGCCAAACGCACAATTGGATAATCAAGATAATCAAAAGCTTCGCTTTCTGTAACCTGAACAGCTATTTCTCCAATAAATCCACCCGTTTTATAAGCGTCATTGACTAACATCAACTTGCCCGTTTTCTTAACCGAATTGATAATCAAATCCTTATCAAGCGGAATGAGGGTGCGAGGGTCAACCACTTCAACGCTAATGCCGTCAGCAGCCACTTCATCAGCAGCCTTAAGAACACGCTCTAACATGCGACCATAAGTCACAATCGTCAAATCGGTTCCTTCACGCTTAATGTCTCCCTTACCAAGAGGAATGTACTCACCACTATCAAGCGAAACCTCTTCTTTCTTGCCATACAAAGCTTTCGGCTCCATGAAAATGACAATATTATTATCTCGAATGGCTGATTTTAAAAGTCCTTTGGCGTCATTTGCAGTTCCAGGTGCTACCACTTTGATACCTGGAATATGTGTCAGCCAAGCCTCCAAGGATTGCGAGTGCTGAGCAGCCGATCCGATTCCAGAGCCTGACGCTACCCGAAAAGTGACTGGCGTTTTTAACCCACCACCAAACATATAGTTGTTCTTAGCACCATTATTGACAATGGCATCCATCATAATCGTGATAAAATCCATAAAAGTCACGTCAACAATCGGACGAAGACCTGTAATAGCAGCTCCAATAGCACTTCCAGCAATAGCCGCTTCTGAAATTGGAGTATCTCTAACACGTTTCGGACCAAATTCTTCAAACATTCCTACAGACGTGCCAAAATCTCCGCCGTAAATTCCGACATCCTCTCCCATGAGAAATATGGTCTCATCTTTTCGCATCTCTTCTGTCATGGCAAGATTGATCGCCTCACGCAAGGCCATTTGTTTTGTTTCAGTCATTATTTTTCTCCTCTGTTAATGAAAGGCTGCTTAGTCTACCCAGACATCTTCAAAAGCGACTGACAAATCTGGTGTAGGACTATTTTTAGCAAATTCATAAGCCTCATCGACTTCTTTCACCACTTGAGCATCAATGGCATCAAGCTCGGCAGCACTTACTAGATCATGTTCTGTCAAATAAGTACGAAATTTGACAAGTGGGTCTTTTTTCTTCCACTCATTAACCTCTTCTTTACTGCGATATTTTCCAGCGTCAGCTGTTGAATGCCCGAACCAACGGTAAGATTCTACCTCAACAATCGCTGGGCCGTTTCCAGAACGCACATGCTCAACTGCCTTGCCCATTGTCTCGTAAACCGCTAAAACATCATTGCCATCTTCACAATAAAATCCAGGAATGCCATAAGCTTCTGCGCGTGTATAAAGGTGAGGTGTATTTGTCGCATGCTTGATATTCATCGAAATACCATAGCGATTATTGATAATATAGAAAATCACTGGGAGTTTCCAAGTAGCTGCTAAGTTGACCGATTCATGAAAAGAGCCTTCATTGGTTGCCCCGTCGCCAGAAAAAGCCACAACGATATTGCCAGTTTTTTGATAATCTTGAGTAATCGCTGCGCCAACAGCAAGGGCATAACCACCACCAACAATCCCATTCGTGCCGTAATTACCTTTTTCAAAATCAGCTAAATGCATCGATCCACCACGACCTTTTGACACACCCGTTGCTTTTCCAGCAAGCTCAGCCATCATTTTGTTCAAATCCATATCTTTGGCAATACTTTGTCCGTGCCCACGGTGGTTTGAAAAAATAATATCATCGTAAGATAAATGAGCCATCGCCCCAACACTTGCCGCTTCTTCCCCTACAGAAAAATGCGTCATTCCTTGGACAAAACCACGTCGAACGAGTTTATTAATTCGCATATCAAATTCGCGAATACGCTGCATCTTCAGATACATTTCCATATATAGTTCTAGAGACAAAGTCATCTTTTGCCCTCCAATTATCTTTTTCGTAGTCCTTTCATCATATGATAATATCCAGCAAATCACAAATTATTTAACCGCTTTTTTGCAAACGCTTCGAGGTAAATTAAAAAGACGCTTGCTACGCCTTGGATTAACAAGATTTCTAAAATTAGTCGGCCAATAAAAGAGGCAAGTGGCCGGGAAAACCACTTGCTTCGGAGTTATATGAAAAGTTTTTAGGATGATTATATTATATGATTTTCACTTTTATACTGCATCCGTCTTAGGACCTATTTTCATTTTTTAGGTATTTCTTTAAATGTATTGACTTATCTCCAAAAAGTTTTACAATGATAGCAGCAAAGAAAGAATCAGATGGGGGATTTGTTTTTGTTTCAACATTATAAAATTATTCAACGCTTCATTCATATCCTGTCAGCTCTTGTCCTTATCGTTTCGTGTGCCTGTATTTTCTGGCTATATCAGCACGGTTATCTGACCAATCAGGAAAAAATTCAAGCACTCATCGGTCAAGATAAAGTCTGGGGAGCAATTATATTCACTATCTTCCAGATGATGCAAGTTGTCGTGCCAATCGTTCCAGCAAGTCTGACCATGATGCTTGCTGTTATGACTTTTCATCCTTTTGCTGGTGTTTTGACAAGTTGTATCGGAATCATTATCGGAACAATGATTTTATTTTTGCTAACACGTTGGTACGGTAAGCGATTTTGCCTTCTTTTCATCAAAGAAGCCACACTGAAAAAGTACGAATCCTTGATTGCTGGACACAAATCTTTTACCGTGATTTTCATCATCTGCATGCTTCTACCTTTTGCCCCTGCAGACTTACTGGTTATGTTAGCAGCTCTCAGTAACATGCCGTTTAAAACCTTCGCTAGAATCATCATCTGCTGCAAACCCATCTCAATTATTGGTCACATTTTACTGCTTTTTTATGGTGGTGAATGGGTCATTCATATCATCTAAGTTCTGGGAATTTTTCTTAGAACTTTTTAGTTATTTTTTATAGCGCAAACGCTTGCGTTATTTGAACTTTCTGCTAAAATAAAAGAAAAAGTCTTTCTCTTTGAGGTACTCAATCATGACAAATGAAACTTTGATGCAATACTTTGAATGGTATTTACCAAATGACGGCAAACACTGGAAACGTTTGGCAGCTGATGCTTCTCATCTTGCCCAAAAAGGTATCACCAAAATTTGGATGCCCCCTGCTTTTAAAGCGACGCATGATGGTGATGTGGGCTATGGCGTCTATGACCTTTTTGACCTAGGTGAATTTAACCAAAAAGGAACCATTCGAACAAAATACGGAACAAAAGCTGACTACCTTGAAGCTATTTCAGCTCTTAAAAGTAATGGTATTGAGCCATTGGCTGATGTTATTTTAAATCACAAAGCTGCAGCTGACCACACTGAAACTTTTAAGGTTGTCGAGGTAGCACCAGAAGATCGGACAAAGGTCCTCAGTCAGCCTTTTGAAATTGAAGGGTGGACAAATTTTACCTTTGATGGTCGCTACCATGCCTATAACGATTTTGAATGGCATTGGTATCACTTTACTGGCACAGACTATGATGTTAGAACTGGCAAAACTGGCATTTTCCAAATTCAAGGAGACAATAAAGGCTGGGCAAACCAAGATTTGGTTGATGGTGAAAATGGGAACTACGACTATCTCATGTATTCCGACCTAGATTTCAAACATCCAGAAGTCCTTAAAAACATTTACGATTGGGCAGATTGGTTTGTTGAAACAACTGGGGTTAAGGGATTTCGTTTAGACGCCATTAAGCACATCGATTCTTTCTTCATGGGAAACTTTATTCGTGATATGAAAGCTAAGTACGGCAATGATTTTTACGTTTTTGGTGAATTTTGGAACGGTGATGAAAAGTCAAATAAAGATTACCTCACAAGTACTGATTATCGATTTGATTTGGTCGATGTTCGTCTGCACCAAAATCTCTTTGAAGCAAGTAAAGCCAAGGAAACTTATGATTTACGTCAGATTTTTGAGCAAACCTTGGTGAAAAATCATCCAGACTCTGCTGTTACTTTTGTTGATAATCATGATACCCAACGTGGTCAAGCACTGGAATCAACTATTGAAGAATGGTTTAAACCAGCAGCTTACGCCCTCATTTTGCTTCGTCAAACCGGGCTTCCTTGCATTTTCTACGGAGATTATTACGGCATTTCGGGACAATTTGCCCAGAAAAGTTTTCAAGATAATATTGATAAATTGCTTAAACTTAGAAAAACCGCCGTTTATGGTCAAGAACTAGATTATTTTGACCAAGCTAACTGTATCGGTTGGACTTACCTTGTTGATGACGAACGCCCAACTGCTCTTGCTGTTCTCATCAACAATAGCAAAGCCACATCAAAGCGCATGTTTGTTGGAGAAAAATGGGCTGGTAAATTGTTCACTGATGCTCTTGGCAACCAAACTGCGCATGTCCAAATTGATGAGCAAGGCTATGGTGATTTCCTAGTTGGTGAAAAATCAATCAGTACTTGGATACCACTAGCAAAATAATGATCTAAAAAAAGCGATTAGAAAATGTTTCTAATCGCTTTTTACATATTTATATTTATGCAACAAAACAAACACTCTATCCAGCTTGTGCTGTTTGCATTTGGTAATAAACGCCTTGTTTTATCATTAACTCATCATGTGTACCGTATTCTACGATATCACCATCAACCATTACTAAGATACAGTCGGCTGATTGAATCGTTGACAAACGGTGAGCGATGATAAAGCTTGTACGACCTTTCATCAACTTTTCAAAGGCTTCTTGAACAAGGATTTCTGTACGAGTATCAATAGATGATGTCGCTTCGTCCAAAATCAAGATTTTTGGTAATTTCACAAAAATACGAGCGATAGTCAAAAGCTGACGTTGTCCTTGTGATAATGATGCTCCCGCATCAGACAAGTAAGTGTCATAACCATTTGGCAACTGACGAATGAAGAAATCTGCGTTGGCTGCTTTTGCTGCTGCAATCACTTCCTCACGAGTAGCCTCTGGATTCCCATAAGCAATGTTATCGTGGATTGTTCCGACTTTTAACCAAGTCTCTTGCAGAACCATACCGATTTGTTGGCGTAGCTCTTCAACCGAGTAATCAGCCATTGACACGCCATCAAGGTAAATCGCACCCTTATCAACTTCGTAGAAGCGCATCAAAAGATTAATCAAGGTTGATTTACCAGCACCAGTTGGACCGACGATGGCAACTTTTGAAGCGGCTGTAATCGAAAGATTCAAATGATTAATCAAAGTTTTCTGTGGTGTGTAACCAAATGACACATTTTTAAATTCAATTTGTCCTTGAATCTTATCAGCATCAAGCTGCGCTTTTACTGGAAGTGGCTCGTATTCTTCATCTAAAATATCGTAAAGACGTTCCACACAGGCAATGGCACCTTGCAATTCAGACAAGACTGATGAAATATCATTAAATGGTTTGGTATATTGAGTAACGTAATTCAAGAAAGTTGTCAATTGACCAACGGTAAAGGCACCTGACATGATACGAAGAGCCCCGACACCTGCAAGCAAAGCGTAAATCAAACTATTGATAAAGCGCGTTGATGGGTTAACCGTTGATGAATAGAAGATGGCACCTTGCGAATAATCCGCATAAGTATCATTGATTTCTGTGAAAGTATCAATCGCTGCTTCTTGTGCATTAAAGACATGCAAAAGACTTTCTTGACGAATCATCTCTTCTATGTACTGCGTTTTGCGACCACGAGATTTGGTTTGTTTTTGATACAAATGATAACTCTTATTAGCAATAAAGCGTGCTAGGAAAAGAGATAAAGGTGTCAAAATAAGCACCAAACCAAGCATCAACAAATCAATGTCAGCCATTGTCACAATAGTAATGATAATTGTCAAAACCCCAATGAAAAATTGGTTGAAGACCATCAAAAGACCATTACTTAGCTGCTCAGCATCAGTTGTGACACGACTAACCAAATCACCAGAGCTTTTCTTATCCAGATAAGAAATCGGCATTTGGTTCAATTTTGTCATAACTCTTTGACGTAAATCATAAATATAACCAAAGATCAAACGATTGTAAATCAAAGGATTTAACCATTGAACCAAGGTATTTAGAGCAATGACAATCACCATTTTCGTGATAATCGGAATAATCAAGGTCAATGATTTTGGTAATAACACCACATCAACAGCATTACCAATAAGGACAGGAAGGTAAACCGTTAGAGCAACTTGGGCAATTGTTCCAAGAGTCGCTCCAATCACAAGTCCTTTTTGAGAAAGAAGCTCTTTAAACAAACGACAGATTGTATCAGATTGTTTTCTTGCTTTCATCTTCTAGTCCTCCTTTCCTTTTTGGTGTTGTGAGTAATGGATATCTCGGTAAAGCTCATTACTTGCAAGCAATTCATCGTGACTTGCAAATCCTAGTTGATGTCCCTTATCCAAAAGCAAAATCTTATCAGCAGCCTTCAAACTATTAGTACGTTGTGAAATCAAAATCAAAGTTGTATCACTCAATTGCTCATGAATAGCAGTCAATAATTTTGATTCTGTCAAGTAATCAAGGGCTGATGTTGAATCATCCAAAATAAGAAGCGGAGCTTTTTGAACAATAGCACGCGCAATCGTCAAACGTTGACGTTGTCCTCCAGAGAAATTACGGCCAAAGGCTTCAACTGTCGCATCTAGCTGTCCTTCTTTTTCAGAAACAAAGTCACTAGCCTGTGCAATATCCAAAGCTTTCCAAAGCGTCTCGTCACTCACGTCACCCCTCATTCCTAGAGTTAAGTTAGAACGAATAGTTCCTTGGAAAAGCTCAGCTTTTTGCGGCACCACACTGACCCATGAACGCCACTCACCTAAGGTTTTAGGCGATTTTTGATTTTGGAAAATAGCTAAGCGACCTTCCTGAGGTGTGTAGAGATGTGTAAGGAGTTCAACTAAGGTTGATTTCCCTGAACCAGTTCCCCCAATAACTCCTAAAAAGTCACCTGGATTTAGTTGAAAATCAATGTGTGATAGTGATGATTCTGCTGCTGTTGGATAAGTGAAGCTCATATCGTTCACACTAACCGCAAAATCAGATGTCATTTCTTCAAGTTCAGTCGCCAAGTCTTCAGACTCTTTTTCAAAAACTTCTGTGATACGTTTAGCACTGATAAAGGATTGGTTAAGTGAAGTTACAAGCATTGTCATCTTAAGCAATTCAGTCAAAATTTGCAAAAGATAGTTAACCAAGGCAATCAACATCCCTTGAGAAAGAAGACCTTTACCAATTTGAATATTTCCTTGCCATATGACAAGAATCAAAGTGCTGTTTACCACAAGGTAAGTCAAAGGTGTTACTAAACTTGATAAACGCCCTGCTTTTAATTGTAAGTCAGTGTAGTTTTGGTTCGCAGCCGCAAATTCTCTTTCTTCCTTGTCTACTTGACCAAAAGCTCGAATGACACGAACCCCTTCCAACTGCTGACGTGTCATGTTAACAATCTTATCTGTTGCACGACGAATGCTAGCATAAATTGGATTCAAAAGATGTGACATGGTAAAGACGATTACAAATAAAATGGTAACCATGACTAAAAAGTCGATAGTCATCTTAGAGCTGATATTAAAAGCCATGATGATGGCACCAAAGACAATAATCGGTGCACGTAGGAAAAGACGCAAGAATTGGTTAATTCCTGTTTGAATTTGGTAAGTATCACTGGTTAAGCGTGTCACCAAACTTGAAATCGTCAGTTTATCACGATCTTCCTTACTCAAACCCATGATTTTTTTAAACAAATCCTTAGTCAGCTGACGCGTATAACCAACCGCGGCTTTTGAAGAAAAGTATTGTGCGGTAATCGCCACAATGACACCGACAACAGCAAATAAGAACAAAAGTCCAATCATCAAAACAAGATTCACCTCGTTATTGCTTGGAATAATCGTATCAACGATTCGCGCAATGATAATAGGAACTAATAATTCAAAAGATGCTTCAAACAATTTGAAAAGGGGACCTAAGACAGTCTCTTTAAGGTACCCTTTGAAATAACGACTTAAATATTTCATATTTCTCTTTTTTAATAGAGATACTAAACTCTAAACTTTACTATTTTAAAATAAGCTCATCAATTCAATCAAATACAAATTGAAATGAACTTCACGCGAGTAGTAAATATTACCACCATTTCGATATAGCTGTCCACCTGAAATCAAAGCCAGAGGATGATAGTAAAAATAAGATTCACCAGTCGTGTTACCAAGACTTGGAGCTACTACGTCGCGTGAATAAGTTTTAGCTAAAGTAATTGTATTTTTACTACCATGCTTTGCAATATAATCAATATAAGATGTTCCAAAGTTATAAGCTTGAACAGCTGTCCAAACATCTACTCCTGCCTCATGGGCTAAAGAAAGATTTTCTGAAAGGACTGTGACCCCTTGGCGAATACTCGTTTTACTATCAGTGATGGAATTAGCAACACCGTCTGAACTTTCGCTAGATTGCATAACGTCGCCATCATTTCCCTTTGTTTCTGTGTAAATCATTGCCAAGACCAACTCAACGTTGGCTGTGGTGTCATTATCGTCTAAAATCTCTTTGACCATGCTTTTATACTGCAATACATTATGAACATTTTCATGAGTGACGTAAACTTGGTAGCCACAGAAAATGACAAATACCAGTACAATCAGGCGTTTTAAGAACTTAAACATTATTTATTTTGAATATCCTCTATATTTTTAATCAAGATGGAATAGGTTCCATTTGGATTTTGAATAAATTCAACCGACTCAGCATCCTCATAAACATTATTAGGAACAATTAATTGGATACCATTTGACAGTGACAATTTTTGATTCTCTAATTTTTTCGTTTGGCGCGAATGGTCAATATCTGAGACCTGAATTGGCTCTGGAATGCTTTCTTTCAACTCATCAACAAAGGTCAAACGAGCTGTTAAATTATTGTCAAAGAGTTGGTCCGCCAGCTTTTCAGGTGATAATTCTTGCTCTTCTTCCAAATTTTTGTGAATGGCTGCTTTCATTTTTGATTGGAAAGCAAAATCATCTTGTTGGAAGTTTTCAGCAATTTTTTGGGCTGCTTGTTCCACCATTTTGATCGATTTTTTGACCGACTGTTCAGGCTGAACTTGCAATAGATTCTCTGAGAAATAGTTAGCAAAGCTACCATTGTGCTTAATGCGTTTTTCAATCAAATAATAATGATGGTTAACACGATTAATCACCAAGGCTTCATCTGGTGTTTGAGCTGCAGATGGGTAATTATTTTGTGTGATTTTAATCGGACTTTCACTGTCACTTGAAATGTGTGTGAAATTTTCTCTTAACGCCACACGAAGAAAAGCAAAATGCTCAACACCGTCTTTGTCAAATTGTATGAAAACCAAATCATTTGTCTTTTGATTATCATAAATAACAAATTCTTCTTTCCAGAGCTGTGCGATTTGAACAGATGATTCCATCAAATCATCACTCAAATAACTAAGAAAGACATTGTCTTCTGAGAACGTTCCACGTTTGGCTTCATCTGAGAAAACTTTGCTTAATTTTTTACGAAAATACTCATCAATACGCGGCGTAATCGTCAATAACTGATCTGACAAAATCAATTCCGTATCATTTGGCGTAAATTGATGAATAACAATGCGCTTAATATACAAATCAATCATGGTTAAGTCTGTCTGAACACTTCAAAAAGAGTTCATCTGTTCGTTAATAAAGTGGGAAAGCATCTGTCAATGCTTTAACCTCACGACGAACCTCCTCTAAAATAGTTTCGTTTTGATAATTTTCAAGAGCTTTTACAATCAATTCAGCAATAAGGCGTGATTCATTTTCGCCCATGCCACGGCTAGTAATGGCAGGGGAACCTATGCGAATACCAGATGTCTTAAACGGTGACAAGGTTTCAAATGGAATAGAATTCTTATTGAGCGTAATGTTAACAGACTCAAGAATATTTTGTGCCAATTTTCCATTTTCAACCACTTTAGTCACGTCGACCAAAAAGACGTGGTTGTCTGTACCGCCTGAAATAACTCGAAAATCAGAATGTTGATTAAAGACTTCAGCCATAGCAGCCGCATTTTTAATCACCTGTTCACCGTATTCTTTAAAAGCTGGGGCCAAGGCTTCTTTTAAAGCGACAGCTTTTCCAGCAATCACATGCATCAATGGACCACCTTGAAGACCTGGGAAGATCGCAGAATTAATTTTCTTAGCGATAGCTTCATCATTTGTCAAAATGAGTCCGCCGCGAGGGCCACGAAGGGTTTTGTGAGTGGTTGTCGTTGTCACATGAGCATATGGAACCGGACTTGGGTGATGACCAGATGCCACAAGACCTGCAATATGAGCCATATCAACCATTAGGTAGGCATCAACGCTGTCTGCAATCTCGCGAAATCTCGGAAAATCAATAATACGTGAATAAGCTGACGCCCCAGCAACGATTAATTTAGGTTTGATTTCTTTAGCCAAATCTGCTAATTTATCATAATTGATGCGTTCTGTGATTGGGTCAACTGAATAAGAGACAAAGTGATAAGTTTTTCCTGAAAAGCTGACTGATGCCCCGTGGGTCAAGTGACCACCGGCAGCTAAATCCATTCCAAGGACAGTATCGCCTGGTTGGATTAAAGCCATATAAGCTGCGGCATTAGCTTGACTTCCTGAGTGCGGTTGAACATTGGCAAACTTAGCACCAAACAATTCTTTGGCACGTTCGATAGCCAAATTTTCAACCACATCCACACAATCAGTACCGCCATAATAACGTTTTCCAGGATAACCTTCGGCGTATTTATTTGTCAGTACTGTTCCTTGAGCTGCCATAACAGCTTTAGAAACCACATTTTCAGAGGCAATGAGTTCAATGTTATTTTGTTGACGAACTTCTTCCGCATGAATAGCTTGCCAAAGTTCAGTGTCAAATGCTTCGTAGTTTTCATTGTCAAAAATCATATCCTTATCTCCCTTTTGATAAGATCAAATCACAATCTTCTCTTGATTGTAAAAGCCGAAACAGTATCAAATAAATTCCAACTCTAATCTTTTGCAAACGTCAACTCAGGGATTTGCGCTAACAAATCTTCTTTTGTAATAGCTCCCTGACGTAAAATACGTGCAAATTCACCAGACAAATCCAAAATTGTCGAGTCAACACCAGTGATGGAAGAATCATCGGCAAACCCTTCGACTGAATTGTCAAACTGCTTCTGGATTTGCGCAAAAACTTTGCCACTTTCTTGACCAGAAATATTAGCTGATGGTCCAATGAGAGGACCAGTCTCTTTAATAAGAGCCAAAGTCTGCGGGTGTTTTGGAATTCTAAAACCAATTGTTGATAAGCCAGAATTGATCCAAGCTGGCACGCGGTCATTTGCCTGTAAAATAATTGTTAACGGTCCAGGTAAAAAAGCATCATAGAGTTTTTTTAGATAAGTTGGCTGATTTTTTGAAAAAGCTAAAATCGTCTCGTAATCTGCCACATTAAGATTCATGGCTTTGTCTTTAGGACGACATTTTAAGCGATAAACATGTTCAACTGCTTCTTCATTCATGGCTTGTGCAAAAAGTCCATAAACTGTTTCTGTCGGCAAGATCACCGCACCACCCGTTTGAAGTATTTCTTCCAAATTAGCCATTATCCATCACGACCTTTCTATCTTTACCAAATATGTCTTCTAAGACACGGACACGTTTTTGTGGGAAATGTTTGCTAAGCAAAGCACGCAAACCATCTCCTTGCTTATAGCCAATTTCAAAATAAAGTTTACCATTTTCTGATAAATGCTCACCAGCACCTTCGATAATTTGACGGTAAATGGCAAAGCCATCCTCATCCGCAAAAAGTGCCAAGTGAGGTTCAGAAGCAAGAACATTCATCCCAACTTCATCTTTATCACCATAAGCAATGTAAGGCGGGTTTGAGATAATCACATCAAAAGTCCCTGTAATCTGACCGAAAACATCTGATTCTACAAAATCAAGCGACACTTGGTTGAGCTTACTGTTTTCTTCTGCCAATTGCAGAGCACCTTGCGAGATATCTGAGGCTGTAACTTGCCAGTCAGGTCGCGCAGACTTGAGTGAAATGGCAATAGCTCCGCTGCCTGTTCCAATATCTAAAACACGTAAATCAGCTTTGCTATTTTCCTTTAAAACCAAATCAACCAATTCTTCCGTTTCAGGTCTCGGAATCAAGACACGCTCATCAACCGCAAGCTCTAAATCACGAAAATAAGCTTTTCCAGTGATGTACTGTGGTGAGCGATGATCTTCTAGCTGAGCCATGATTGACTCAAGGATCTTCTGATCTGATTCAGTCACTTCTTTATTTTGATGTAAGATGAAATCAAGAAGACTCCAGCCCTTTAACTCACGAAAAACGTAAGTGAGGTTTTCTGGGTCCTCCCCAATTTCTTGTAATTGTTTTTCTAGTTGGCTGATTGTTTCAACGTAGTTCATTATTTATTTAACTCTTCTAGTTTCTTTGTTTGATCAAAAAGAATAAGCGCATCAATCACTTCATCCAATTTACCTGACAAAATGCTATCAAGTTTTTGCAATGTCAAACCAATACGGTGGTCTGTCACACGGTTTTGTGGGAAGTTATATGTACGGATACGTTCTGAACGATCGCCAGTACCAACTGTTGATTTACGTTCAGCATCTTGTTCGTCTTGAGCGATTTGAGCAAAGTGGTCCGCAACACGCGCACGAATGACTTTCATGGCTTTATCACGGTTCTTTTGTTGTGTACGTTCTTCTTGCATTTCAACTTTGATACCAGTTGGAATGTGAACCATACGAACAGCTGTCGCAACTTTATTGACGTTTTGTCCACCAGCACCTGATGCATGATAAATGTCCACACGCAAATCTTTTGGATCGATTTCGTATTCTACTTCTTCAACTTCAGGCATAACAAGAACTGTCGCTGTTGATGTGTGGACACGACCTTGGCTTTCTGTAACAGGGACACGTTGTACACGGTGAGCTCCTGATTCGTATTTCAATTTAGAATAAACTGATTGACCTGAGACCATGACAACAACTTCTTTGATACCACCAACACCGTTGTAAGAAGCTTCCATAACCTCAAACTTCCAACCTTGGCTTTCAGCGTATTTTTGGTACATTTGAAGAAGGTCGCCTGCAAAGAGGGCTGCTTCATCACCTCCAGCGGCACCGCGGATTTCCAAGATGATGTTTTTATCATCGTTAGGGTCTTTTGGTAAAAGAAGGATTTTAAGTTTTTCTTCGTAATCTTCTTTTACTGCTTTTGATTCTTTAAGTTCTTCTTTTGCCATTTCTTCAAGTTCTGGATCACCACCAGCATCTTTGATCATTTCTTCGGCATCTTCGATGTTTTGAAGAACTTTTTTATATTCACGGTAAACAGCTACTGTTTCACGTGTGCTTGCTTCTTCTTTTGACAAATCCATGAAACGTGTTGTATCACTAACGACATCTGGGTCACTTAGTAATTCTCCTAATTCCTCATAACGGTCTTCGACCGCTTGTAGCTGATCATAAATGTTCATGTGTGTTTGTTATCCTCTCTCTTACAAATTCATTTCTTATTTTTCAGTTGAAATCATGGGATTAAAATAGTGTTTACGGCAAACGGGGATGTAAGTTTCATTTCCACCAATTTGAATTTGGTCCCCCTCGTAAACCGGTTTTCCATTTTCAGTTCGCAAAACCATTGTGGCTTTTTTCGAGCAAAACTGGCAAATAGTTTTAATTTCATCAATTTTATCTGCTAAAAGCAGTAGGTATTTTGAACCTTCGAATAATTCATTCTGAAAATCATTTTTTAACCCAAAAGCCATCACAGGGACTTCTAGTTCATCAACCACACGAGCTAATTCGTAGACATGCTTTTTCGTTAAAAACTGACATTCATCAATAAGAACACAATAAGGTTTTTCTGGAAGAGCTTTGACGTAAGCAAAAACATCCATCTCATTAGTAATTGCAATAGCTTCACGGCGCATACCGATACGACTAGAAACAATACCATAACCATCACGAGTATCAAGTGCTGAAGTCATGATGATAACAGGTTTTCCTTGTTCTTCATAGTTATGGGCTACTTTTAAAATTTCAATAGTCTTACCAGAATTCATGGTTCCATATTTATAATAGAGTTGAGCCAAAAGTGACAATCCTACCTTCTACTAATATTCTACTATTCTACCATAAAATCGCTCATGGATAAACAAGTAGAATAAGCAAATTAGCCAGACAAACGCGTCTTCATCCCACCAGACTAAGTATTTAAGCAACAAAAAAGCTAAAGCAAATTTTGCTTTAGCTTTTATCACAAAATGTGATATCGGAAACCAACACTATTCAATAACAAATCAAAGTACTAAATAGCCACCCAAATGCCACTCCTTGTACTATTAAGTTGTTAATGCTTACTAAGAATTATAACACAGCAGGTCATGTAAATTTGATGACGCTTTATTAAAAGAATCACGATTATGTTACAGAAATGTATTGTCCGAAAAAAATCTCCAATCAAACAGCCCAAAACCTTATTGACGAAGTAAGCAGATTAAAGTATCTTATAGGAGAAAATGATATTTTTTAATACCAAGAGGTTAAACTATGAAAGTTGGATTTAGAAAACCAAGTTTAAAGAAGAGTTTGAAAGCTCGTACTACTGCCAAATGGAAAAGACAAGCTAAAAAAGCTATTATTTCAGGATATGGGAAGAAAGGCTCAGGTTGGATTAAAAATCCTAAAAAAGCTGCTTACAATAAAGTCTATCACAAAACAACTTTTGGCTTGTCAGACATTTTAAAACTTTTCAAGTAAGCTTGTTTAAAACGCAGTGCGTTAGCACAAAAGAGAATTCAGTCTTGATTGGAAGTTTTCTAAAAATTTCCTGAATTTTCCTGCAAAATATGCTACAATGTTACTGTTAAATGATTAAAAAGGAGACTCATATGCCATTCGTAAAAATCGATTTGTTTGAAGGTCGTACTCAAGAACAAAAAGCTGAGCTTGCTCGCGAAGTAACTGAAGTTGTTTCCCGTATTGCTAAAGCTCCAAAAGAAGCAATCCACGTTTTCATCAATGACATGCCAGAAGGTACTTACTACCCACACGGCGAAATGAAAAAGAAAAACTAATTTTTCATAGCAACTAAGCTTGAGGCGATTGTCTTAAGCTTTTTTACTGGCTTAAAAATTGCTTTTTTAATCAGAAAACATTATGCTAAAACTAAGAATCTTTCAGGAGGAAAAGCATGCAACTTAGTCATAGTATCCAGATGATGGGAACTACTATTGATATCTTAATCGATTCTGACACCCCAAAAGAGCACATCGCCGAAGTTTGTCATCTGCTTGAACTATACAAGAATCGCTTCAGTGCTAACGATGCTGACTCAGAGCTCATGGTCATCAATGATAACTCTAGCATCGCTCCCGTCACTGTTCACCAGGATTTATTTAATCTAATTGCGATTGGAAAAAAACATAGCTTAGCAACTCCTAGCAACCTCAACATTGCTATTGGTCCTTTGGTACAAAGCTGGCGCATTGGCTTTGATGATGCTAACGTACCTAGTCCTCAAAAAATCCAAAAAGCGCTAGCCTTATCTAAACCAGAAAATATCATTTTAGATGCAACTAAACAAAGTGTCTTTCTAAGCCAAAAAGGCATGAAAATCGACCTTGGTGCTCTTGCTAAAGGTTATATTGCTGATAAAATCATGGATTATTTAAAATCAGAAAAGGTCACTTCTGCCATGATTAACCTTGGTGGAAATGTCCTTGTTTACGGTGATAATCCAAGAAACGATAACGGCATCTGGCGAATTGGCATTCAAAATCCTCAAAAATCACGAGGAAATCATATTGGAATTTTAACTCTTAAAAATCAATCTGTTGTCACTTCAGGTATTTACGAACGTCGCCTAAAAGTTGGAAATAAAGAATACCACCATATTTTTGATCAAGAAACTGGCTATCCTATCGAAACTGAAATGGCTAGTCTTACCATCGTTTCTGACCTGTCTGTTGATTGTGAAATCTGGACCACACGACTCTTTGGCTTGCCTGTCATGCAAGCTCTAGCAACTATTCAAACCACTCCACACATAGAAGGCATTCTCATCACTAAAGATAATCGCTTAGCTTGGACAAACGGCTTGCGCTCCCACTTTCAACCCCTAAGATAAAAGAAAAACACATCTAGGAACAATCCTAGATGTGTTTATTTATGTCTAAACGCTTATTTTTTTGGTTTTCCGTTTAAAATCAAATTAAGAACAACAGCAAATAATGCAGCAATAACAATACCATTTGTTAATAACATTTGAACTGTATTTGGAAGGCTAACAAAAAGATTTGTTCCGTTAAAACCAACTCCACAAGCGATTGAAACCGCCGCAATGATAAAGTTGTATTCGTTATTTTGGAAATCAACTTGATTGAGCATTTGAATCCCTTGCAGAGCAACCATACCGAAAAGTACAATCATAGCACCACCAAGAACTGGACTTGGAATCATTTGTGCCATTGCACCGAATTTTGGAAGAAGTCCAAGAATCACAAGGAATAAAGCTGTATAGTAAATTGGACGACGTGTTTTGATTCCTGAAATACGAACCAAACCAACGTTTTGTGAGAATCCAGTATATGGGAAAGTATTGAAAATACCACCAAGAAGTACAGCTGCACCTTCTGCGCGGTATCCGTTACGAAGACGTTTGCTGTCTAATTTTTCACCAGTCAAATCTGACAAAGCAAGGTAAACACCAGTTGATTCAACCATTGAAACTGTTGCAATGATACACATCATAATGATTGATGTGATTTCAAATTTTGGTGCGCCAAAGTAGAATGGTTGTGGAATGTGAACAAGCGGTGCGTTAGCGACTACTGATGTATCAACTAAGCCCATAAAGGCAGCCACAATCGTTCCACCAATCAAACCAATTAAAATAGCAATTGATTTAATGAAACCTTTAGCAAAAATATTAACCACAAGAACAATCGCAATGGTTACGAGAGCCAAGATTAATGATTGAGCTGTTGGTTTGTCAGAGTTGTCACCCATGTTACCAATAGCAACTGGAATCAAAGTCAAACCAATAGTTGTGATAACTGAACCAGTAACAACCGGTGGGAAGAAATCTACAATTTTTGAGAAAATGCCAGAAATCAAAATCACATAAATACCAGAGACAATCAAGGCACCAAACATGTAACCAGAACCTTGTTTAGCTCCGATGATTGATAACGGTGCAACAGATTGGAAGGCACAACCAAGAACAACTGGAAGTCCGACACCAAAGTGCTCACGTAACTGCAATTGCAAGAATGTAGCAACCCCACACATGAAAATATCAGTTGAAATGAGGTAAGTTAATTGTTCAGCTGAATAGTTAAGGGCACTGGCAATCATGATAGGAACCAAGATTGACCCTGCATACATGGCAAGTAAATGTTGCAAACCTAGGATAGCAGCTTGTGAGTGTTTTTGTTCATTCATTTCCATCTTATGCATCAGCCTCCGTAAAGACAACTTGGCCATCTTTAAATTCTTTGATTCGAGCTAGAGATGTTACAGGTACACCTGTTTCTTCAAGTAATTTACGACCTGTTTGGAAAGATTTTTCAATGACAATACCGATACCAGCAACTTTAGCACCTGCTTGACCAATAATTTCAAGAAGCCCTTTAGCAGCTTGTCCATTTGCCAAGAAATCATCAACGATAAGTACAGTGTCATCTTCTGACAAGAATTTACTTGCGATTGATACTGTGCTTGTCACGCGCTTAGTAAATGAATAAACTTCTGCTGTTAAAATACCTTCTGTCATTGTGATATTTTTAGCTTTTTTAGCGAAAATCATTGGAACATTCATAGCTTGTGCCGTATATAAAGCTGGTGCAATACCAGATGCTTCAATTGTAACAACTTTAGTGACACCAGCGTCTTTATAAGCTTCCGCAAGAACTTTACCCATTTCTTGCATGAGTTCATAGTCAACTTGATGAGTAAGGAAACTATCTACTTTCAAGATATCCTCACCCAAAACATTACCATCTTTTAAGATGCGGTCTTCCAATAATTTCATGGATTCTCCTTTTGAAAAATTTTTAAAATCGGATTGTTAAAACAAACAACTTACTATGAAACTTTTCAAGCGTCATTAAACAAAGACAGATTGTATAAAAAGAGGTGTTTACAAATTGTAAACATCTCTTGCAAAACTCGGTCACATTTTTACAGGTATGCAAAAATGTTTTCTCAGACAACAACTGAGAACTGACTTATTGTTAGACATTACGGTGTCTTGTAGAAACGCTACGCCTATTCGTAGCATAAATAAGTAATATTGAATTTTAACCATCACATTAATGATAGAACTATTGTATCATTTTAAACTTGGATTTCAAGATGACATTGGTCCTATTATTAAAGAAGTAATATTCTGAAAATAATGACAACTTTCCTATTCTAAATTGAATCACCATTCCAGATTGAATTTTTAACGATAACATAATCGACACGTGTCAAGGCATGCAAATCACGACCACCAGCATACGAAATAGAGCTTTGAAGATCTTCTTGCATTTCAATAAGTGTATCTTTTAAATGTCCTTTAACAGGGAGTAAGATTTTCTTACCTTCAACATTTTTGTGCTCTCCCTTTTGATACTCAGAAGCGGAACCGTAATATTCTTTATATTGTTTTCCGTCTACTTCTACCAATTTTCCTGGGCTTTCTAAGTGTCCAGCAAAGAGAGAACCAATCATAACCATTGTCGCACCAAAACGAATAGACTTGGCAATGTCACCGTGAGTACGAATACCACCATCAGCGATAATTGGTTTGCGAGCTGCTTTTGCGCACCAACGTAGTGCTGCTAATTGCCAGCCGCCTGTTCCAAAACCAGTTTTCACTTTTGTGATACAAACTTTACCAGGACCAATCCCAACTTTTGTGGCATCAGCACCTGCATTTTCCAACTCACGAACAGCCTCAGGCGTTCCAACATTACCAGCGATAACAAAAGTATCTGGCAATTCTTTTTTAATGTGCTTAATCATCTCAATGACACTATCAGAATGTCCATGAGCAATATCAATGGTAATAAATTCTGGCGCATCATCTTTTAAGCTTGAGACAAAGTCGTACTCATAATCTTTAACACCTACTGAGATTGAAGCAATCAAGTCTTGGTCATGCATGCGTTTGACAAAAGGTTTTCGAGAATCCTCATCAAAACGATGCATAATGTAAAAGTAACCATTTTTAGCAAGTTTTTCAGCAATATCTTCATCGATAATCGTCTGCATATTAGCAGGGACAACTGGCAATTTAAAGGTATAATCACCAAGTCTCACATGCGTATCAGCTTCTGAACGGCTTTTAATGATACATTTGTTAGGAATGAGTTGAATATCTTCATAATCAAAGACAGGCATTTCGTTATACATATCAATTTCTCCGTGGTCTTTGTGTCAGTGAATACTCAGACAAGGTCAAAGGACAATCTAAAAAGGTCACTTTTTTCTTTGTCAGAGTAGCCCAAAAACACATCGACTCTTTCATTAAAAAATGACCTTCCTATAACTCTACTAAGCATTAACTTAATAAAGCATCGCTAGGTAAAACCTTACCCTTCCATTATCATTTTACAACTTCATTCGTTTTATGTCAAATACTTTTATTTTATATTTTTACATCGTTCGTTTTTTACGAACTATATTTATTGGCAACATTTTCATAATTTTTAAGTTTTGTTTCAATTTAACCTAAGTCTCATCCCCTAAACTTTTTTCATAATACATTTGCGAAGGAGTTATTGACATGAATTTTATTAAGCGAGCCTGGCTTGTGACAAAAGCCAAAAAAGGATGCACGGGATTACTCGTTTTGGTAACCAGCGCGATTTTGATTTTTGTTCTAGCTATGTTAACCATTAAAAATGCGGCAGATTCTGCCGTCACATCAGCTAAAAAACAAGCAGGTGCAACAGTGACTTTATCTGTTAACCGCGAAGCCATGATGAAAGCTTTCAAACCTGACCGCGAAATCAAGTAGCAACACGACAGCTACTACTTCTGTTGACCTTGCAACAGCAAAATTTATTGCAGAAAAAAGTGGTGTCTCATCATACCTTTTCACAACAACTAGAACGGCTAATGCGGGTGACGGTATTTCTGCTATCTCTACTTCTTCATCTTCTGATGATTCAAGCGATGATGCTTCACAAAATGGCAATCAACCTGAGAACCATGGTGGCATGATGACATCGGGTGATTTTACCATTACTGGTGTTAACACAACTGACAATGTCAGCGACTTCACTTCAGGAAAAAGTACGATTTCTAAAGGAGATGGCATTACTTCAGAAACTGTCGACAACTCCGCACTTATCTCTTCAGATTTGGCTAGCGAAAACAGTTTAAATGTGGGGATACCTTCACAGTGACAACTACAGTAGATAGCACTGAAACAAGCTATATAGTGACCGTCATCGGCATTTATGACAATTCATCTACTGCCACAACAGCACAAATGATGTCAAATGCTTCAAACCCACAAAACAACATTTACACAAGGCTGACGACAACTAACACCATAAAAGGCGAAACAGATAAACTCGATTCAGCTGTTTATGCCCTTTCAAATCCTGAAAAAATAGACAATTTCGTTAAAGAAGTCAAATCAGAAATCGACACTGACACTTACTTTGTGACATCAAACGATGAAATCTACGAACAAATGCTCTCACCACTTAATAACATTTCATCAATTGCATAAAATATCGTTATTTTGGTAGCTATTGCTGATGCAGTTATCCTAGCCTTGATTGTTATTTTCAGCATTCGTGAGCGCCGTTACGAAATTGGAGTTCTCATGAGCTTGGGTGAAAATCGCCTTAAAATCATCGGACAATTCTTCACAGAGTTATTCATGGTCACTATTGTTTCTCTTGTGACTGCATCATTTGCAGGAAATTTTGTCGGAAATGCCATTGGTAACCAACTGTTGTCATCTTCGACTCAGACACAACAAACTACAAACCAAGGACCTAATGGCGGTGGTCCTGGTCAAGAGACAAACTCTTCTAATGATGACAATAAGCAAAATGACTTAAAACCCCAAAATGACAAACTATCCGGCGGTGGTTTTGGCAACATGATGTCAATGGCAACAACTTCACCAAAAGAAATCGATAATCTCGATATCAAACTAACAGGAACTGATGTCGCAAAACTCGGTGGAATCACCCTTCTCATCTCATTTATCTCAACTATCTTAGCAAGTATTGGTATCATTCGCATGAAACCAAAAGATATCTTATCATCAAATTAGAAAGGATACTCATATAACCTTACACACTAAAAATATTGGCTATTGGTACACTAATAATCCAGATGATTACCTGTTCAAAGATATTAATTTAAGCTTCGAAAAAGGGAAAATTTATGCCATTCTTGGTCAATCAGGAAGTCGAAAGACCACCTTTCTTTCCTTGCTGGCTGGCTTAGATAGCCCCAAAGCAGGCAAGGTTTACTTAGATTACAAAGATATTAATAAATTAGGCTTATCCAATTACCGAAAAAATGCTGTTTCAACCATCTTTCAAGCTTATAATCTGATGACTTATATGACCGCACGTCAAAATGTCCAAACAGCCCTCGAAATCACAAATACTACCGTTGATAATGCTAAAATCGAAGAGCTTTTTGATCTGGTTGGCATTCCTAAAGAAATGATTGATAAACCAGTTCTTCAACTTTCCGGTGGTCAGCAACAACGTGTTGCCATCGTCAGAGCTCTAGCTACCAATCATGATATCATTATTGCTGATGAATCAACGGGAAACTTGGATGAAGAAACTACTCAAGACATTGTCAATATCTTCAAAGACATCGCCCGTCAGCAAAATAAAACCGTGATAATTGTGACACATGAAACGGCTGTCGCTAAAGAAACAGATGTTGTTTTTGAACTCAAGAAAAAACATTTTACCCAACTATAACTATAAACGAAAAGCACCCAGCAATATTGCTGAGTACTTTTTTCTTATTTTAATCTGACAAATCTTGTCCGTTGCTTGCGATAACTTTTTTATACCAGAAGAATGAATCTTTGCGGTAACGTTCAAGACTACCAACTTCTTCATCTGTACGATCAACGTAAATGAAACCGTAACGTTTACGAATGCCTTCGTGTGTTGAGATAAGGTCGATTGCTGACCATGGATTGTAGCCAAGCATGTCAACACCATCTGTAATTGCTAATTGAATTTGTTCAATGTGAGCACGAAGATAATCGATACGATATTGGTCGTGAACTTTACCATCTTCTGTCAAAGTATCGTAAGCCCCAAGACCGTTTTCAGTAACCAAAAGTGGCAAACGGTAACGGCTATACATTTCACGGACAGTTGCACGGAAGCCGACTGGGTCAATTTCCCAACCAAATTCAGTTTTTGGAAGGTTTGGATTGTCAACGCCACGGTAGAAACCTGCTTCTCCACGCGCTGTTTGTTGGTCAGCTGATGGGTTCAAGCTTTCTGTACCATCTGATGCAGCTACCGTTGCTGTATTATAGTAGTTAAATCCGATAAAGTCTGGTTTTGCCGCTTTCATGATGGCACGATCTTCATCAGTAATCACTGGTGTAGCATCTTGTTCTTCAAGATATGCCCAGACCAGATTATTGTATTCACCTAGGATATAAGCATCAAGGTAAAGCCAGTTACGAATAGCATTGAAGTTTTGAGCAGCTAGGACATCTTCTGGTTTTGATGAAGCCGCATAAACCAATGAAATATTTGGTGCTGGACCAATTTTAGCTTCTGGAAGTATTTCGTGGCAAAGTTGCATAGCTTTAGCTTGCGCTACCAATTGATGGTGGTTTTGTTGGTAAATTTCTTTTGTAAGGTTTGTTGTTCCTTCTGGCACGTGAAGAGTACCGATAACAGGACCAACCAAAGTAAGCATATTTTGTTCATTGATTGTTAACCAGTATTTCACACGGTCACCAAAGTTTTCAAACAAGACACGCGCATATTCAGCAAACCAATCTACTGATTCGTGTGTTGACCATGAGCCACGTTCATCAAGAGCTGCTGGCATATCAAAGTGGAACATTGTCACAATTGGTTCGATATTATATTTCAAACATTCATCAATCAAGTTGTTATAAAACTCAATTCCTTTTGGATTCACTTCGCCAGTCCCGTTTGGCAAAACACGTGACCAAGAAATTGAAAAACGATAAGATTTAAAGCCCATTTCTGCCATCAAGGCAATATCTTCTTTGTAGTGATGATAATGGTCAACTGAAACTGTCAAATCTGCAGTTCCTGCTGGCAATTCTTTCACATCTTGACAAGAAGGTCCTTTGCCATCTTCTAAAGAGGCACCTTCTACTTGGTAAGCAGAGGTTGAAGCTCCCCACAAGAAATAATCTGGAAATGGTTTTAGCGTTTTGTGTAACATGTCAATCTCCTTTTAACTTTTCATTGACTACAATTATAGCGCTATCATTTTTAAAAAACTAATGCTATCAAATGCTATCCTTGTACTATCATACGAAAAAATGATGACAAATATCAGATATCGAAACAAAATATAAACAATCTGACAATTACCTATCTCAAGTCATTTTCATTCCATCAAACCTAATTTGGCAAAGGCATTATAAAGGCCATCTTCTTCGACATCGTCAGTCACCATATCAGCCATTGCTAGAATTTCTGGGCCACCATTTCCCATAGAAACACCAATCTTACAACACTCAAGCATAGGAATGTCCACTTTGGCATCACCAAAAGCAATGGTATCCTCACGACTAGCCTGCAAATGCTCTAAAATAACGTCAATGGCATGCGCTTTGGTAATGTCTTTAACGCCGAGGTCGCCAAATAAAGCTGTTTCCCCTCGACCACCCCAAGTGCCAGCTTTTAAGTTTGGAAAAGCCTTAGCAGAATCCAGATGATCTTGGTAGGAATTCAAAATAAAGCTGACTTTATTTAGGTCATCACGGTACAATTCCCCACCATAAACCAAGCCATGAAGAGCATCTTCAGCTTCCATGTGTTCTACTTCTGCAGCCGTTTTTCCTTTTTGCATAACATACCTGCGCATGACAGGACACGCAGCTTCTTTAAAATTTTCCGAAGCAAACAAGCCATTATTAGATTCTAAATAAAATTCTAATCCTCGCTCATGTAACCAGTCAACAATCGCTCTCGAATCTTCTTTTGAAATCATCTGATGCATGATAACTTCTTCATTGTATTCGACATATGAGCCATTACCACCAATCATGCCATCAAGCCCAATTTCCCATAATTCAGGTTGCATTTCTGCACGACTACGTCCCGTACAGACAAAGACTTTATGCCCATTAGCACGCGCTTGTCGAATTGCCAATACAGCAGATTCTGGAATACGATTGTGATAATCCACCAAAGTTCCATCAACATCTAAAAAAATAATTTTACTCACAGCACTGTCCTCTTCGTTTTTAATGCCTCTATTTTACTAAGAAATCAAGTAAAACGATAGTTATATCTTACGAAAAACTGATACTTTCCTCTGCTTTTTTACAATTTCAAATCAAGCTGTAAGCTTTCAGACAGCTTGCTTGCATTTCTGATACAAAATCGCTATCCTAAAACCATGAAAAATGTAAAAGACCTACTGGCTCATCTTCCTTACCGAGCTAGTTTTTATGATAAAAATTTAAAACTGATTTACAGCAATAATCGTTCAGACGGCTCTTTTTTCTCTGAACCCGAAGAAAATGAATTACCACAATGGGTTTGGACCAGCCTTGAACAATCACCCGAAAATGCCCTTCATTTTCAAATTCCTACCGAATCATTTGACCACATCTTATTTCAAACATATCAAGCAGTTAAAGATGATTCTGGTGAACTTTTGGGTGTTATCACTTTTATTCAAGATTTAAAGCCTGTTCTGGCAAGTTACCTAAATGAGTCTGGTCAAGCAATCGTTGGCTGGTCTGATGTCACTTCTGGACCTTCTAGTAGCAATCCTATTTTCGATGATTAAAAAAGAGCCAAAAGGCTCTTTTTGTTTATTCTTAATCACGATAAACAGGCTGTACACCGTATGTTTGAGACACTGGCATCATTTCAATACGATTGAAATTCACATGTTCTGGCTGACTAGCCACCCAAGAAACGGTATTTGCGATATCTTCTGGCATAATGGCGTGCGCTCCTTCGTAAAGTTTCTCAGCGCGTTCATCGTCACCTTTGAAGCGGACATTTGAGAACTCTGTTCCTTCGCAAAGCCCTGGTTCGATATTCGTCACGCGAATCTTTGTACCAGCAAGATCAGCACGCAAATTTAGCGAGAATTGTTTGACGAAGGCTTTGGATGCACCGTAAACATTGGCACCTGGGTATGGAATAGTTCCTGCTGTTGACCCAAGATTAATAATCATCCCTGAATCACGCTTAACCATGCTTGGCAAAACTTGACGTGTCAGATAAACAAGACCTACGATATTGGTATTAATCATGGTCATCCAGTCAGTAAAATCCGCCTCATATGTCTTGTCTAAGCCAAGTGCCAAACCAGCATTATTGACTAAAAGGTCAATTTTTTGCCAATCTTCTGGTAAACTTGCTAAAGCTTGGTCGATGAGTTTTGGCTCAGAAACATCCATTTGCAAAGGATAAACCTTGTCACTACCTAGTTCTGCTTGTAAGATCTGCAATTTTTCCAAACGACGAGCACTGACAATAACTTGGTAACCATCTGCTACTAATTTCTTAACAATAGCTTTTCCAAATCCTGCCGAAGCACCTGTTACTAATGCAATTTTTGTCATGTCATTCTCTTTCTATACTCTTCTGGATATAAGAAAGTCAGTTGGTTATCAGTCAACTGATTCTTTCTTATTATTCGTTCATGTCATCAACAGCCTGAGCTGCTGTGATAATAGCTAATTTATAAATATCTTCTGCACTTGAACCACGAGATAAATCATTAACTGGTTTATTCAATCCTTGAAGAATTGGACCAATCGCTTCAAACATACCAAGACGTTGAGCAATCTTGTAGCCAATGTTTCCTGATTGAAGGTCTGGGAAAATAAAGACGTTTGCTTGTCCAGCGACGTCACTATCTGGTGCTTTTACTTCTGCTGTACTTGGAACAAAAGCGGCATCAAATTGCAATTCACCATCGATAGCCAATTCAGGCTGACGTCCTTTAGCCAGCTGAGTGGCTTCACGAACTTTTTCAGCTTGAGGCGCTTTGGCACTTCCTTTTGTTGAAAAGCTAAGCATGGCAATCTTTGGATCAATGTCAAAAATTCTTGCCGTATCAGCAGTATTTAAAGCAATTTCAGATAATTCTTGAGCATTTGGATCAATATTGATAGCACAATCTGCGAACATAAAACGTTGATCAGTGCTTTCACGGTTCATCAAGAAAACACCTGATGTTCTGGAAATACCTGGTTTTGTTTTGATGATTTGAAGAGCTGGACGAACAGTATCTGCTGTTGAATGAATCGCACCAGAAACCATACCATCAGCCAAATCAAGTTTGACCAACATAACACCAAAATAATTAACGTCTTTCAATAGACGATCAGCATCTTTAGGAGTTGCTTTACTTTTTCGGATTTCAAGAAAGGTTTTCTTCATCTCATCAAACTTATCATAAGTTTGCGGATTAATAATCACATAGTTTTGATCAGCAAAACCGAATTTAGCCAATGACTCTCGAACTTCCGTAGCTTCTCCTAAAATAATTGGTTCAATCAAACCTTCAAATTTTAAACGAGCGGCTGCACGAAGAACACGTTCATCATTTCCTTCAGGAAAAACAATTTTGAGGTTTTTACCAACAATTTTTTCCCTTAAGCTACCAAATAAAGATCGAATCCCCATAAAAATTAACCTTCCATCTATTTTTGTTGTGGCTTCATGATAACGCTATCAAAGTCATCTGTCAAGTTTGCACTTTGAATAATCTCTTTATTTGTGTAAGGGTCTACAAAACGTAAATAATGGCAATGCAGCGCTTGTCGCGTAATACCAAGATCCATGCGACCACCATACAAATCATCTCCCAAAAGTGGGAAACCAATGTGAGCAAAATGCACACGAATTTGGTGAGTTCGTCCTGTGTGAAGTCGAATATCTACCAAAGCCACATCTCCAAAACGTTCCACAACGCGATAACTTGTGTGAGCATATTTTCCAGACAGATGCACGCGACGTGTGATAATACTATCTTCATCTCGAGCAATCGGCGCAATGATTTCACCCTCATCTTCTAGTTCACCTTGACCAGAAACCAAGGCATAATAACGTTTTTCAATGGTCTTACTTTGTAGTTGTTTATCAAGTCTAGCATGGGCATAACCGTGTTTGGCAAAAAGCATCAAACCACTGGTATCCTTATCAAGTCGAGTTACGATGTGAACTTGCTTGTTAGGATAATTTTGCTCCATGTAGTAATATTTGACAAAATTAGCGATGGTATTTGAGTGCAAAACACTTGGAATACTAGCATAACCATGGGGTTTATTGATAATCAAAAAATGATCATCTTCATAGGCAATATCAAGGTCATGTTCGACTGGAATAAGGGTTTCATGTTCCTGTTCATCAGGAATTTCAATCGTCACCACATCTCCCACATCCAATAAATAAATGGCATTTTGCTCAACGCCATTTACCCAAATATTTCCACCTTTAAATTTCACTTTGGCTAATAAGCCTTTTGAGACATCATGTCCCTTTAAAAAGGTTTTTACTTTTGTTCGTCGGTCCGCAATAAATTCAAATTTCACGAATCTACTTCTCCTATAAAGGCATCTCTCACGCGCTCCCAGAAACTTGTATGGAAGGGTGTTGCCACAAAGCTAATTTTTTTATCGTCAATACAATATTCAATTTTAGACACATTTTTATAATGCATGGTTTTGTTATCGATTGACACTGTATAAACGCCTTGGCGTTTAGGAATGATTTCAATTTTATCTTTTTTCGGCACAATCACAGATGACCCAAGGGTGCGATAAACACGGTTGTTAAGACTAGAAATCTCTGTCAACTGCATCGCTTCCATCGTCGGGTGCAAAATAGCTCCGCCTAAAGATTTATTGTAAGCAGTGCTTCCTGTCGGTGTCGATACCGAAATACCGTCACCACGGAAACGTTCTAACTTCACCTTATCAATGACAACATCAGCAACCATTGTTTTCTCAATACGTTTGATGGCTACTTCGTTAAGGGCACGCGCTTTTACCACACGACCATCTTCTAAAGTGATTTTAACTCGCAAAACTGGATAAGATGCCTTACGCCCCCTATCAGCTCGCAAATTCTCAATTAACTTTTCTACTTCAAAATCTCGGTAATCGGTGTAAAACCCCAGATGACCGGTATGAATTCCCACAAAGCGGACTTTATCAAGAATCTTTTCATACGTGTGAAAAGCAGACAACAGCATGCCATCACCACCAATGGAAATGACAATATCTGGATCTTTTTTAGACAAATAGAATCCTTTATCTTCCTTGAATGCCGCAAAAAGCTTTGAGGCAACTCGTCTACTCTGATATTTCCCGTTTGCTACGATAGCAACACGTGTTACTTTATCTGTAATATTCGTCTGTGTCATCACTATTTCCTACACCATCACTTAATTTCCGACTTGCGAGATCAAATAAAAGCTGTGCTTCCCTAATATCCTCGCGAATTTTTCGCATCTCCTCATCCAATTCAAGGGCAATTTTTGCTGTTGTTTCCAAACGTTTTTTAATTTCATCAGGAAACTCGCCTTTATATTTATAGTTCAATGAATGTTCAATCGTTGCCCAGAAGTTCATTGCTAAAGTCCTAATTTGAATTTCAGCTAGAACTGTTTTTTGACCATCAATGGTATCAACAGGATATTCCACAATAACATGGTATGAACGATAACCACTGGCTTTCATATGCGTGATGTAATCACGTTCCTGCACGATTTTCATATCATGTCGACTACGCAAAAGTGCCAAAACTTCATCAACGTCATCAACAAATTGAACCATAATACGAAGACCAGCAATATCTTGCAAATCTTGTCCAATGTTCTCTGGTTTAATCCCACGTAGCACCATTTTTTCCTTGATACTTTCGACCGATTTTACACGACCAGTCACAAACTCAATCGGTGAATGTCGATTTTGTTTACGAAATTGCTTGCGGATTCCGCGCAATTTAATCTTCAATTCACCAACAGTTTGTATGTAAGGATCTAAAAATTTCTCCCAGTCCATCACATTTCCTTCCTAATGGGATGGGCCTGTCACGCAGACATAACCAATCCTTGTCAAAAAATTGACTTTTGTATAGAATTAATATAACAAACCTATTATACCATATTTCTAATTGAGGAAAAAAGGAAAATTATTTTATGACACACCTTGAAATTGAGTACAAAACATTACTCACTAAAGACGAATTCAATCGTCTTAACAGTCAACTTTCACACGTTACACCAGTAACGCAAACGAATTACTACTTTGATTCAGATAATTTTGACATGAAAGCGCATCGCATGTCTCTTCGCATTCGGACATTGCCAAATCGCGCAGAAATCACATTAAAAATTCCAAAAGAAGTTGGTAATTTGGAATACAACTATGATTTGAGTGTGGCTGATGCCAAAGAAATCATCAAATCAGGTCAATTTCCAGAAGTTGATTTTTTGAAACTTATCGAAGAAAATGGTGTTAAACTATCAAGCCTTAAAAATTTTGGTAGTCTGACAACAACACGACGCGAAACGATGACTGATATCGGTCTTATGGCTCTTGATAGCAATCAATATGCTGATATTAAAGACTATGAACTTGAATTAGAAGTTGAAAATGCTGAAAAAGGCAAAAAAGATTTTGACAACTTCTTAGCTCAGCATGACATTGACTTCAAGTATGCTAAAAGCAAAGTTGCTCGCTTTAGCGCAACCCTTAAGCGAAATTAAAGACGCTTTTTCCTTAGAAAATGCTGAATTATTTCAGTTTTTTTGGTAAAATATAAGTATTAATTTTAAAGGAGTTTATTTATATCATGGCAGAACATTACGCCGACAAACAATTCAAGCTTTTTTCTCTTTCTTCTAACGTAGAGATTGCACAAAAAATTGCGGACGAAGTTGGAGTCCCTCTTGGAAAAGTGTCAACACGCAAGTTTTCAGACGGCGAAATCATGATTAACATCGAAGAAACAGTTCGTGGTAATGATATCTACATCATCCAATCAACTAGCTACCCTGTTAATGACAACCTTTGGGAACTCTTGATTATGGTAGACGCTTGTAAACGTGCCAGCGCCAATACTGTCAATGTCGTTATCCCTTACTTCGGATACTCACGTCAAGACCGTATCGCTGCATCACGTGAACCAATCACAGCTAAACTTGTAGCAAACATGCTTGTTAAAGCTGGAGTTGACCGTCTTTTGACTCTTGACCTTCACGCTGTTCAAGTACAAGGTTTCTTTGATGTACCAGTTGATAACCTCTTTACTGTTCCATTGTTTGCTAAATACTACTGCGACCTTGGTTTGAAAGGTGAAGACGTTGTTGTTGTCAGCCCTAAAAACTCTGGTATCAAACGTGCTCGTAGCTTGGCTCAAACTCTTGATTCACCAATCGCTATCATCGACTACGCTGAAGATGATGCACAACGTGAAGAAGGCTACATTATCGGTGATGTTGCTGGTAAAAAAGCAATCCTTATCGATGACATTTTGAACACTGGTAAAACATTTGCTGAAGCAGCTAAAATCGTTGAGCGCGATGGTGCTACTGAAATTTATGCCGTTGCTAGCCACGGTCTATTTGCTGGAGCTGCTGCAGAAAGCCTTGATGCTGCTCCTATTAAAGAAATCTTAGTAACAGACTCAGTTGCTACTCATGAACGCTTGCCTAAGAATATCAAATACCTTTCAGCAAGCAAATTGATTGCTGACGCGATTATTCGTATCCACGAAAAAACTCCGCTCAGCCCATTATTCTCATATAACGCTAAAAAGGATTAATTTACTATATGATATATCTCGATAATGCTGCAACTACCCCTCTCACACCATCTGTTATTGATGCAATGACAGAAATCATGGTTAACGATTTTGGTAACCCATCAAGTATTCATGGGATTGGACGTCACGCTAACCAGCGTTTGCGTTCTTACCGCCAGACCATTGCCTCAGCTTTAAAAACTGACCCACGCCGCATTATCTTTACATCTGGTGCTACTGAAAGCAACAACACTGCCATCAAAGGCTATGCTCTTGCTAACCAAGAAAAAGGTCAACACATCATTACCACTTCTATCGAACACCACTCTGTTCTTCATACAATGGAGTATTTGGAAAAACGTTTTGGTTTTGAAGTCACTTACCTAAAACCTGAAGATGGTCATATTTCTGCTAAACAAGTAGCTGACGCTCTTCGTGATGATACGATTTTAGTCAGCACAATGTTTGCAAACAACGAAACAGGTGACCTTCTTCCTGTTAAAGAAATTGGCGAACTTCTTTCAAACCATCAAGCTGCTTTCCACGTTGATGCTGTTCAAGCAATCGGAAAAATTGATGTTTATCCTGAAGAGATTAAAGCTGACTTTCTTTCAGCTTCTGCTCATAAATTCCATGGACCAAAAGGTGTCGGTATCCTTTACTCAACACCACAACACTTTGACAATTTGCTCCATGGTGGGGAACAAGAAGAAAAACGCAGAGCTAGCACTGAAAATATGATTGGTATTGCTGGTATGGCAAAAGCCTTATCAGACACTGTTACTAACAAAGATGCTAATTACAAACACGTCAAAGAATTACGTCAATCCTTCCTTGATGCTATTTCTGGCTTAGACTATTACATCAACGGTAGCCAAAACAAAATGCCTCACGTGCTCAACATTGGTTTTCCAAATCAAAATAACGGCATTCTCCTAACTCATCTTGATTTAGCTGGTATCGCTGTTTCAACTGGTTCTGCATGTACCGCCGGTACTGTTGATCCAAGTCACGTCTTGGCAAGTCTATATGGTGAAGATTCACCACGTTTGGCAGAATCAATCCGCGTTAGCTTCTCAGAACTTAACACTATCGAAGAAGTTCAAGAACTCGCTAAAAAATTAATAGAAATTGTAGGAAAATAGGATGGCATTTGAAAAAGAAATCACTTTAAAAGACTGTCTTTACAGCTATGCTATTAGCGATAATATTAAAAAATATACACTTCGTGACACAACCTTTACGCAAAACCGTATCGGTAATTACGAATTAACGCGTTTATTGGAAAACGTCCCTAATTCAGGTGATGGATTCCCACTAAAAATCACTATCAACAAAGATTTGACAGGTTTCAAATTAAGTATCACTGACAGATCAGGGCTTCGTTTCGTTAATATCTTCAAATCTGAAGATAATAAAATCCTCCAAGAAAAATTCTATTTCTTGATGGACAGCCTCGTTGAACGTGATATTTTCACTAAAAAAAAGCTTAATCAATAAAAACAACTCCAAAGCTACTTCTTATTAGCTTTGGAGTTGTTTTTTTACTCTATTTTGTAAAATTTGTTTTTGTTTTCACAAAGTTTTTGTTACAATAGATGTAACAAGTAAAAGGGAGATGGTATTGTGACTACTGAGAAATCTATTCCTAAAGCAACGGCTAAGCGACTTTCGCTGTATTATCGCATTTTTAAACGTTTTAATACAGATAATGTCGAAAAAGCAAGTTCAAAACAAATTGCAGATGCTATAGGAATCGATTCTGCAACTGTTCGCCGAGATTTTTCCTATTTTGGTGAGCTAGGAAGACGTGGTATCGGCTATGACGTCAAAAAATTAATGAATTTCTTTGCTGATATTCTAAATGACCATTCAACAACAAATGTTTTATTGGTCGGATGTGGTAATATCGGTCGAGCATTACTTCACTACCGTTTCCATGATCGTAACAAAATGCAAATTGCTATGGCTTTTGATACAGACGATAATGAAATTGTTGGATATCAAACATCAGATGGTATTCCAGTTTATGGTATCTCATCACTTAAGGAGCACGCACAAGAAGCTGGTATTGAAACTGCTATCTTAACGGTTCCAAGTACAAAAGCTCAAGAAGTTGCTGATATCTTGGTTGAAGCTGGTATCCGTGGTATTTTAAGTTTCTCTCCCGTTCATTTAAATGTTCCAAAAGGTGTCATTGTCCAATACGTTGACTTAACGAGTGAATTACAGACACTTCTTTATTTCATGAGTCAATCAAACCAATAATCAATTAAAATCCAACTGTTTTTTGCTTAGCTGAGTTTATTTAGTATTAGAATACTTTTTCTTGCCTGAAAGTCTTCCTTTCAGGCTTTTTTAGTTTTACAGTACATCTGTTTCTTCCCTAAAACTATAATATTGGTATTTGCCTACTATGATATGATCGAGACAAACGATGCCAATATCATCACAAGCTCGTTTCATTTTCTCGGTAAAAAGAAAATCATTTTCACTTGGGGCTGGTAAACCTGACGGGTGATTGTGAACAATAATCAATGAAGTTGCCATAGTTTTACAAGCATAATACAAAATCTCACGAGGCTCTGCGATTGACCGACGAACCGAACCAATAAAAATCGTCCGTTGTTCGATAATTCGATTTTGAGTATCCAAATAAATTGCCACCAAATGCTCCTGCTTTTGGTCGCTCAACTCTAACATCATCTTTCTAGCCAAGCGTTCACTACTCATGATGCGTTCTTTTTGGATATATTCTGCTTTGCTAATGCGCTTTGCCAGTTCAATCATTGCTTTAATTTCAATAGATTTGACATAGCCAACTCCTTTAATTTTTTGCAATTCTTGTAAGGATAAATGCTGAAAGTCAGCAAGTGTATCGATGTGTTTTAAAATATCATTAGCTACTTCTAAAACTGGTCTTGTCTTGGTACCTGTTCGTAATAAAATGGACAATAATTCTTGATTGCTTAATTGCTCGGCACCTAAATCTCTCAAACGTTCGCGTGGCAACATAGCATCTGCTTTCATTTCTATTGCATACATAAAAATACCTCCACTTATTTATTCGTAAGTTAGAGGTATTTTTTTCTTTATTTCACTATTCTAAACGATTTTCTTGGCGTTTAGCGACACTATCCTTGATAATCTGATAAAGACTAGCTGCTAAAGGTACAGCTACTAGCATTCCTAAAATGCCCCAAAGCGCTGCGCCAATGGTAATAGCCATCAATACCCACATACCAGGTAAGCCGATTGAACCACCAACCACGCGCGGGTAGATAAGATTTCCTTCAAATTGCTGAAGAACGACAAGGTAAATTACAAAGAAAATAGCTTGAGAGACTGACTGAGTTGCGATCAGAATAAATCCAATCGTCAAACCAATGTAAGCTCCCACCACTGGGATTAAAGCTGTGAAGGCCACCAGAATCCCGATTGTTGCTGCATAAGGCAAATGCAACAAAAGCATACCTCCAGCTGTTAAACTCCCAAGAATCATTGCTTCCAAGGTTTGTCCGACAAAGAAACCATGGAATCTCTGATGTAAAATATCTAAAACATAGTGGACCGTCTTAGCGTATTTTCCAAGATAAGAATCAATTAACAGATTAAATTGACGAGCTAGTTGTTCTTTACTAGCTAGCACGTAAATTGAAAAGATCAAACTAATAAAGACATTCAGAAGTGTTGAGGCAATGGTACTTACTGACGTTAAAATGCTTGTCAAAACTGATAACACTTGATTCAAAATCTGTTGACTGTAGTCTGATAATGTCGTCGTCACATCTGATGATGTCCCAAAGTATGCCAAAATATCTTTGACAACTTTATTGTCATTAACTTCTTTGATAAAGTTTGCAATACCACTTGTATCAATCTTCAACAGTGAATTGATACTAGCAATCAAATCTGGTAGAACAATTGAAAAGAGCCAACTAATCAACAAGATAAAGGTTAAATAAGCTAAAATCATTGAGACAGCCCGTTTTACCTTCAAAAGATATTTATTTTTAATTAGACGTGTGAAAATCATCTCATAAAGACTCATAACAATATTTACGATATAAGCAATACCAGCTCCAATCAGAAATGGCTGACTAGCTTTAATCACCGTCGCCACAAGTGATGTTCCCGTATCCCAATATGCCTTAATCGCGTAACATATCACAAATGCAAGAACTATATAATAGACCTGTTTTTTCTCAAATTTCATGGGAAATAAATTCTCCTTAATAAAGTTATTCCCATTATAGCAAATTTTATTAAAATGTCGAAAAGTCTGCTGTTTTGCCTACTTTTATCATTTCAATCCCGCTCAAAGATATATTCTTGCGTGCTTGAATTATAAATCGATTGAACACACATTTCTTTTCCATCATAAGTTATTTTGAAAATCGCACAGTCAGCTGGACGTTTTTTAGGAATTGGCGGATTTTTTGTAGCATGCAAATAAAACTGCATAATAGCTCCACCGTGACTAACAAATAACAAAGTCTCATCTTCTTTGCTGTCTTCTAAAACTTCACGAATAGTCTGCTCCATGCGCTCATAAACCTGAGCGGTAGATTCACCACCATAACGCACAAAGAAATCACGGTAATCAGAACCATCTTCATGATGAACTGGCGGATTCAAATACTCTTGATGCGCTTCATAAGCCCCAAAATCCATTTCCTTGATTCCTTTTAAGCGAATGTAGTCAACTCGCCCAGTCGCTAGTTCAGCAGTGTCACAAGCTCTCTCTTGCGTTGACGAATAGACACGCGTGAAAGTAATCCTTTTTGCTCAAAATACCGTCTTGCTGCCTTAGCTTGTTCAATCCTTTCCTCTGTCAATGGAGAATCACACACTCCTTGAATTCTCCCTTGAACATTAAAGCGAGTTTGCCCATGTCGCATTAGATAAAAAGTTTTAATCATTTTCTCCTCCACCATCTCATAGAAGCAAAGCAACTCAGTTCAAAACTATCAACCGAGTTTAGCTCATTAATCGTTTAAAATATTAGCACTACGTGTTGCAATCAAATCTTTGTAATAGAAGAATGAATCCTTACGTGAGCGGTCAAAGCTACCATTGCCTTGGCCATCGGCATCAACGTAAACAAAATCGTAGCGTTTAGACATCTCAGACGTTGAAGCTGACACAAGGTCTGTACGATCCCACCAAGTATATCCCTTCAAGTCAACACCATCTTCAATGGCTTCATACATTTGTTTGACATGAGATTCCAGATAATCAATATGGTATTGGTCATGGATAGAACCATCTTCTTCCACCTTATCAAGAGCGCCATGACCATTTTCAACAACCATAATCGGTACTTGGTAACGGTCATAAAGCTTATTTAAAGTGATACGAAGTCCAACAGGGTCAATTTGCTAGCCCCAGTCAGATGCTTCCAGATATGGATTAGGTTCGCTTAGAATAAGGTTCCCAGCTGTCTCTTCACCAGATTTTTGCTTATGTGCAATAGAGCTCATGTAATATGAGAATGACATGAAATCAACAGGGTATTTTTCAAGAATTTCAAGATCGCCATCAGCAATTTCTAACTCAATGTTGTTTTCTTTGAAGAAGCGTTTCGCGTATGAAGGGTATTTACCACGCACTTGGACATCAGAGAAAAAAGATTTTCATGGTCTTTTTTAATCTCTTCCATGACATCATCTGGATTATATGTAGATGGATAAGCTTGCATACGCGCTAACATACAACTAATTTTAAAGTCAGGATTGATTTCATGGCTAACTTTTGTGGCTAAGCTTGATGCCACAAATTGGTAGTGCACTGCTTGATACATCTCTTGCAAATTCAATTTTCCATCTTCAAATAAGAGTCCACCAGACAAATAGCCTGTCATACCAATGATATTGATTTCGTAAAAGTCAACCAGTATTTGACTTTATCTTTGTAGCGATTAAAGACTGTTTCAGCATAACGCACAAAGCAATCAATCACTTTGCAATTTTTCCAGCCACCATATTCTGTGATTAAATGAATTGGAAATTCACAATGTGACAATGTCACAAGTGGTTTGATGCCATATTTATTAAGCTCATCAAAAACTTTGTCATAAAAGACTAGCCCTGCTTCATTTGGAGTGGCATCATCACCATTTGAAAAAATACGTGACCAGGCAATTGACATACGGAAAGTCTTAAAGCCCATTTCCGCATAAAGAGCAATATTTTCTTTGTAACAGTGATAAAAATCTGATCCCCAACGTTTCGGATATAAACCTTCTGTGTCATTTAAAGCGGCATCCAATTTAGCACAAGTCATTGGGGCTATTAAATTCCTTCCCATTGATTTTCTCTCTTCTAGTGTTACTGCACGTGACGTATCTGAGGTAGCAGGTCCGCATCCATCAACATTTCACGCCCCTTCAAATTGATTGGCAGCTGTTGCACCACCCCATAAAAAATCTTTTGGAAATTGTTTTGTCATATTTTCTCACCTCATACTTTAGTTTGCTCTTGTATTATATCTTGAAATGTAAGTGTTTTCTATTGCTATCATCTTAAAATAGTACTATCACAAGATAATAAAACTATTTCCTCACCTTAGAGGAAAAATCTTTTCAAAAAAATGAAATCAACTATGAAAACTACTCATTTTTCATTCATTCTATAGAAGAAAATTTGACAAAAGCCCTTTCTCTCTATATAATTAATTAGTTGAAATTATTCTATTTTTTCTGAAAATGGGAAATATATTTTAATAAGTAGTACTGATTTAATGGCTAAAAGATAAAGAGTCGCTTGATGATTTACCCTTTAACCAATGATTACAGTACTATGACTGATTTAGGAGTTTAATTATGTATAATTTTCTATCGTCTTTAGACAGTCTAGTCTGGGGACCACCTCTTCTTGTTCTTCTTGTTGGAACAGGAATTTATTTGTCTTCTCGCTTAGGATTATTGCAAGTTTTTCGCCTCCCAAAGGCCTTAAAACTAATCTTTAAATCTGAAGCAAAAGGTAAAGGGGATATTTCAAGTTTTGCTGCACTAGCTACTGCTCTTGCAGCAACTGTTGGTACTGGTAATATTGTCGGTGTCGCAACTGCCATCAAACTTGGTGGTCCAGGGGCACTTCTTTGGATGTGGATGGCCGCATTCTTTGGAATGGCTACAAAATATGCTGAAGGTGTTTTAGCCATCAAATACCGTACAACAGATGCAAATGGTGAAATTTCTGGTGGTCCAATGCACTACATTGTTAATGGGATGGGAAAACGTTGGAAACCTTTGGCCGTTGCCTTCTCAATTTTTGGGGTAACGGTTGCCTTGTTTGGTTCGGGGACTTTCACACAAGTTAACTCAATCACTGATTCACTTAGCAACACTGTTGGCTGGTCACCAAAAATCATCAGTATTGTCTTGGCTGTCCTTGTCAGCATTATCATCTTCGGTGGTATTCAATCAATTTCAAAAGTTGCTGAAAAAATTGTTCCATTTATGGCAATCATTTACATTCTAGCAACAATTGCAATTCTTGCTTTCCACTGTAACCAAATTCTTCCAAGTATTGCTTTGGTTATTAAATCAGCCTTTACTGGAAAAGCAGCAACTGGTGGTTTTGCTGGAGCAACTGTTATCACAGCTATCCAAGCTGGTGTTGCACGTGGTATCTTCTCAAATGAATCTGGGCTTGGTTCTGCACCAATCGCTGCTGCTGCTGCGAAAACTGATGAACCTGTTGAACAAGGTCTTGTTTCTATGACCGGTACGTTCATCGATACCATCATTATTTGTACCCTAACAGGACTTTCAATTATTGTTACTGGTGGTTGGTCAAGCAATCTTAACGGTGCAACTCTGACACAATCAGCATTCTCAACTGTCTTTGGAAACTTTGGTGTCTATGCCTTGACATTCAGTTTAATTCTCTTTGCCTTTACCACAATTCTTGGTTGGGGATATTACGGAGAACGTTGTTTTGAATTCCTATTTGGTGTCAAAGCTATTCCAGTTTACCGTATCATTTTTATCGCTATGGTCGCTCTTGGCGGTTACATTAGCCTTGAAACTATCTGGGTTATCGCTGATATCGTTAACGGTTTGATGGCAATTCCAAACTTGATTGCCTTACTAGCCCTTTCACCAATTATTATCAAAGAAACAAAACGCTATTTCGATACACATTAAAAAACAAGAGATTAGGGATTATCCTAATCTCTTGTTTTTACCCTTAAAGAAATCGCTTATTAACGGGATTTCTGTGCCAAACAAGGCATTTTAGTGATATAATAAAAGGTAGCTCAAATTTAACATAATCTACTGATACATTTATAACCTCATTTGAACAAAGGAGGCATTCCTTATGTCAACACCAGAAGAAAACCTACGCTTAGCAAAACGAGGGCCAATTGTTAGTATTGTTGCCTACATGGTCATCACCTTATTAAAGCTAATCACTGGTTATTTTTTGAATTCATCGTCATTAATCGCTGATGGTTTTAACAACTTGTCTGATATTCTCGGAAATGTTGTGCTTTTAATTGGACTGCATTTGGCGAGCAAACCAGCTGATGAAGATCACCGCTTTGGTCACTGGAAAATGGAAGATTTATCAAGCTTGATTACTTCTTTCATCATGTTCTACATTGGCTTTAAAGTTCTCTTTCAAACCATTGAAAAAATCATCTCAGGTAGCATGACACCTCTTGATCCTGAAGGCGCCGTTGTCGGAGTCATCTCTGCAGCGATAATGTACGGTGTTTACCTTCACAATAAACGCCTTTCACAACGTGTCAAATCAAGCGCACTCTTAGCTGCATCAAAAGATAACCTTTCTGATGCTGTCACTTCTATCGGTACTTCTGTAGCCATCCTCGCAGCTTCATTTAACTTAGTCATCATTGATAGATTGGCTGCCATCGTTATTACTTACTTCATTTTGAAAACAGCCTACGATATCTTTATCGAGAGTGCCTTTAGCCTTTCAGATGGCTTTGATCAAAAAGAACTCCAAAAATACAAAGAAGCTATCCTCAAATTACCAAAAGTTTCAAATGTCAAATCACAACGTGGTCGCTCGTATGGAAGCAATATTTACCTTGATATCGTTGTTGAGATGAATCCTGACCTCTCAGTTTACGAAAGCCACGAAGTCACTGAACAAATCGAAGAAATCCTTCGTAAAGAATTCTCTGTTTACGATACTGATGTTCACGTTGAACCAGGAGCAATCCCTGAAGATGAGATTTGGGATAATGTCTATAAAAAGCTTTATAAAGCCGAAAAAACCATTCTCGCTAAGATTCCAGATTACGAAAACCTTATCTCAGATGACTTCTACCTTATCGATGTTGACGGTCATTCCTATAACAAATCTGAAATGACTGCCCGAAAAAGACACTACATGAGTAAGATCGAAGATTTTGAAATGACATCTATCAGTCAAAAAACAAAGCTTATCACTTACAAGCTCGATAATATGACTCATACAAGTATCTGGCGCCACAAGGAAAACTGGTTCCTTGTCTTCCACCAAATCACTCCACAAGCAACAAATTCTCAAGATTAACCGCAAAACAAGGACTAATACTCCTGGCTTTTTAGATGCTTAGAATTAATCAGTTATTTTAATTAACTGGTTAATTATTTTATAATATAGCACGACTATATTGATAATCAAGAAAAAAGATGAAAACTAAAAAAAGTTCTAAGTATCACTACTTAGAACTCTTTTAATTTATTTTTTAACAGCATCAGTTGCTACATCATCACCAAACCATTTGTTTGAAATTTCTTGGAACTTACCTTCTTGATAAAGTTTTTGGAAAGCCTGATTGATTTTCTTAACCAGTGTTTTATCAGCTTTTCTAGCCCCTACAGCAAAATCTTCACCGTCAAACTCACTAGCAATGATATTGTAGTTATCTAATTCACCTTCTTGTTCAAGGTAATAATTAGCGTAAACTTTATCGATCAAGAGACCATCGATACGATCGTTTTTAAGGTCAATAAGGGCTTGTGTGAAAGTTTCATACTGTGTCGCATCATCACCAGATACAATATCTTTCAGGACTTTTGGTTTTGCATTGAAAGCATCATAACCAGATGAGCCAGATTGTGCACCAAGAACTTTATCTTTCATCCCTGCAAAGCTTGTAATTCCTGAAGATTTTTTAGTGACTAGCACTTGTTCATTAACCATGTAAGGATTTGTAAAGAGAACTTTTTCGGCACGTTCATCACTAATAGAATAACCATTCCAAATCAAATCAATCGTACCGTTATTCAATTCAGTTTCTTTCATATCCCAGTTGATTGATTGCCATTTCACTTTAATACCATACTGTTCAAAGACGGCATTGGCAAGATCGATGTCAAAACCAACATTTTTGCCATCTTCATCTTCGTACCCCATTGGTACAAAAGTGTTATCAAAACCAATCGTAATCTTACCATCTTTTTGATAAGTTTTCCATTGGTCTGTCTTAGCAACTTTTTTTGATGACGATGACCCGCAAGCAGCTAAACTAACTGTCGCAACAAGCGCCATAGCACTTAAAAGAAGTTTTTTCAATTTCATAAAGACACCTAATGAGACTTTCTGTTATTTTGGATTAATTTTTAAAATGTAATCTGAAATCGTTTCTGCAAATTGTAAATCATGGGTAACCACAATCTGAGTCATTCCAGCTTCACGGTTTTGTAAAATCAATTTTTCAACTTCTTGACGCAATTCAGGGTCAAGCGCTGAAGTTGGTTCATCATAACCAATAATTTGAGGGTCAATCATCATCGCACGAGCAAGAGCGACACGTTGCTTTTGCCCACCTGATAATGAGTAAGGATAAGCATCCGCATGTTCTCCCAAACCAAGACGTTTAAGAAGACCAAGTGCTTTTTCTTTTGCCGCTTCTTTTGTCATTCCCATTGTTTTAACAGGTGACAAAATCAAATTATCTAAAACAGACAAATGTGGGAACAATTGAAAATCTTGGAAAACAAAACCAAGCAAGTTAAGTGTCTCTAAGTGATCGATTGGAACAACTTCACCATTATAGATGATTTCACCCGAATCAATTTTTTCAAGACCAGCAAGCATACGTAGCAAAGTGGTTTTACCACCACCTGAAGGCCCTACAAGAGACAAAATTTTACCATCTTCAATTGTTAAATTAAAATGATCAAAAATCTTCTTTTGACCAAATTGTTTGGAAATATTTTTTAATTCTAACATCTGGTCACCTCTTATTTATAATAATCAAATTTTTTCTCAGTTTGTTTAGAAATCAAGGTAACAATACCAATCATAAGCAAGTAAATAGCCCCTGCCACAAACATCGGTGTAAGTGTCGCATCACGGTTAGCAGCTGTCTTACTTGCAAGCAACAAATCACCAACCCCAAGAACATAAACGAGTGAAGAATCTTTGACAAGGTTGATAATTTCATTGAAAACACTTGGTAAAACAATCTTGAAAACCTGTGGCAAAATAATATAATGAATAGTTTGCAACTGATTTAATTTTAAGACTTTTGCAGCTTCGTATTGACCTTTAGGAATAGCAGCAATCCCACCACGGAAAATTTCAGCAAAATAAGCTGCATAATTCAAGGTAAATGCCAAAATAGCTGCTGGCATACGGTCCATAACCACTCCTACACTTGGTAAAACATAGTAGAAGAAAATAAGTTGCAATAGCAATGGTGTTCCACGCATAATCCATACATATAATGTCAACAACCATTGCAAAGGTTTAAATTTAATCTGCATCAAAAAAGCAAGGATAGCGCCAATCGGAATGGAAAGCACAATAACAATACAGAAAACTTGCAAAGTTACCGCAGCGCCATCTAACAAGCTAGGCAGAACTTGTGAAATATATGACATGTTATCTCCTAAAAAGAATTTGTTACTATTATAGTATTATATCAAATTTTCAAACAATTGGGGAGCAAAGAAGAATATTTTATCATTTGATCTTATAAAAATAAGACGATATGGCATAACTATATTTATGTAAACTTTATCTTTAAATATAAAAAAAGCTACGAGCAAAGCTCATAGCGTTAATGTCATTATAATTTTTTAACAAACTCTGATTTTAATTTCATAGCACCGAAACCATCAATTTTACAATCAATATTGTGGTCACCTTCAACAAGACGAATGTTTTTAACACGAGTTCCTTGTTTAAGATCTTTTGGTGCACCTTTTACTTTCAAGTTTTTAACGATAGTAACACTGTCACCGTCAGCAAGACAAGTTCCGTTGCTATCAAGAACAACCAAGCCATCTTCTTCAACTGAATCAGCTGGGTTCCATTCATAAGCGCACTCTGGGCAAACTAACATTAATCCATCTTCGTAAACATACTCAGAGTTACATTTTGGACAATTTGGTAAAGACATCATTTCTCCTTATCAAAAAATAGCTATAACATTATTACTATCATAAAGTTAAAAGTTACATTATCCATTCTACCTTAAAAAGTAAATTTTGGCAAGTATTATTCCACAGTAACCGATTTCGCAAGGTTACGAGGTTTATCAACGTCCAAACCACGTTGAAGTGTTGCGTAGTAAGCAATCAATTGTGCTGGTACGACCATTGCAATAGCTGACAAGAATGGGTGTACAGTTGTTACGATGATATCATCTCCTTCACGAGCTTGGCTTTCATCAACAATTGTAAGAACGCTTGCTCCGCGTGCTTCAACTTCTTGGATATTACCACGTGTATGTGATGCAAGAACAGGGTTGCTTGAGATAAGTGCAATAACAGGCACACCTTCTTCAATCAATGAAATTGTACCGTGTTTCAATTCTCCAGCTGCAAATCCTTCACATTGAATGTATGAAATTTCTTTTAATTTCAAGCTAGCTTCCATGGCAACATAGTAGTCTGAACCACGACCGATGTAAAAGGCATTGCGAGTTTCTTTAAGAAGTACTTCTGCTTTTTCAGCAATCGTATCTTTTTCAGAAAGTGTTGCTTCGATAGATTGTGCAACAATAGCCAATTCGTGAACAACATCAAAATCAGCTGCTACTTTGTTGCCATTAGCATCACCAACTGCTTTAGCAAAAATTGCCAATGTAGCAACTTGAGCTGTGTAAGCTTTTGTTGAAGCAACTGCAATTTCAGGTCCTGCATGCAAAAGCATAGTGTATGTTGCTTCACGTGACAATGTTGAACCTGGAACGTTTGTAATAGTCAAGCTAGGAATGCCCATTTGATTTGCTTTAACCAAAACTTGACGACTATCAGCAGTTTCACCTGATTGTGAAATCATGATGAAAAGTGGTTTTTTGCTCAATAAAGGCATGTTATAGCCCCATTCAGATGCAATACCAAGTTCAACTGGTGTGTCAGTCATTTGTTCAAGGAATGATTTTGAAGCAAAACCAGCATGGTAAGATGTTCCGGCAGCCAAAATGTAAATACGATCTGCTTCTTGAATAGCTTTGATAATTTCAGGATCAACAGTGACTTGATTATTGTCATCTGTGTAAGCAGTGATTAACTTGCGCATAACTGTTGGTTGTTCATCAATTTCTTTTAACATATAGTAAGGATAAGTTCCTTTACCAATATCAGATAAGTCAAGTTCAGCTGTGTAAGAAGCGCGTTCGATAGCATTGCCATCATAATCCATAACTGAAATAGAATCTTTTGTCAAAACAACCAATTCCTTGTCATGGATTTCCATAAATTCGCTAGTTTCGCAAATCATAGCCATAGCATCTGAACATACCATGTTGTATCCGTCACCCAAGCCAATCAAAAGAGGTGATTTATTTTTAGCCACATAAATAGTATCAGGATCTTCAATATCAACCAAAGCAAACGCATATGAACCTTCAATGATTTTCAAAGCTTTTTTAAAAGCTTCAAGAACTGACAAACCTTGTTCAACAAATTCACCAACTAAATGAACAGCGATTTCAGTATCAGTTTCACCTTTAAGATGGTGATTTGAAAGATATGTTTCTTTAATTTGTAGATAGTTTTCAATAACACCATTGTGAACCAAGACGAAACGTCCAGTTTCAGATGTATGTGGGTGAGCATTCAATTCAGTTGGTTGACCGTGAGTTGCCCAACGGGTGTGACCAATACCAGTGTAACCAGCCATATCAATTCCGATTTTCGCACGAAGATCAGCAATACGTCCAACTGATTTAATCAAGCGACCTTGATTAACACCATTAGTAACGTAAATTCCTGCAGAATCGTAACCACGGTACTCCAATTTTTCAAGACCTTGCATTAAGATGTCTGTTGCGTTTTTGTTTCCAACAACACCAACAATACCACACATATTTTTTTACCTTTAATAGGAAAAACCTATTATCTCTTTCTTATTTTTTGAATTGGTATAGTCTAATAAAAACCTACCAAAACCCTACAGCAACAGTATATAACTTTAATTTTACCTTGTCAACAGAAAGATTGGTATAAAATATACTATACCAATTCTTTTTTAGTATAAAAGAAAAATGAAACCAACAAAAAACAGAGTAGCTAAACTACTCTGCTGTAATAAATCCAAATTGATTAAGTGGTAAAACTTTGAAAGTAACAACACCACGAATTTGACTTTCCTTGATTAGTCCAAAACTACGACTGTCATTAGTATTCTGACGATCATCATTTAAGACTAGATAATACCCTTTTGGCACTTCGTTGTATTTACCATTAGAAACAGTATTAACAGAAAAATCAGAAGTAAATGGCTGTTGGGTATCCGAAGTTGACAAATATTCGGATTTTATCTTGCTAATGTACGGTTCTTTTTTTACTTTGTTGTTAACATAAAGAATATCATCCATTACAGTCACACTTTGTCCAGCTGTTGCGACAACACGACTAATGTAAAAAATACCATCTTTCTTGTAAACGATGAAATCTTTATAGCGTGGTTCTCGATTTCGATTAACAACTACGACATCACCATTTGATAGGTATGAATTAGCGGCATCCTCATGCACTTTAAATGTTGAAAAGACAAAAATCCTCAACAAGAATATCGCTAAAATAGCAATTAAGACTAAAATAATGTTTCGAATAAAATCGCGCTTAACCATAATTTCTCCTATTCTTTGTTCTATTATATCATGTTTCTGAACATAAAAAAAGTAGGCGTGTGACTTTTGACACAAAGTAAGTAAATTAGCCTTGTTTTATCTAGATAAAAGAATAAAAAATGATAATATTTGCCCCTTCTGTGCCCCTCGCCACCATTTTGACATAAAAAAAGCCCTATCACACAGGCCGTAAAGCTTGATATGATAGGCTTTTTATTATTTAGGTTATTTTACAGTGCGGATACGCATTGTGTTTGTACCACCTGAACCGACAGGAACACCAGCGACGATAACGATGTTATCACCTGATTGAACCAATCCTGATTCAAGAGCAGCTTTTTCAGCAACTTCAAACATGTCATCAGTTGATGCAGGTTTTTCAGTTACGACTGGAATAACACCCCAGTTAATCATCAATGATTTTTGAGTTTTTTCGTCGAATGTTACAGCCAAAATGTCAGCATCTGGACGGTATTTAGAGATAAGACGAGCAGTGTTACCAGATTCAGTAAGAGCAACTACAAGTTTGATATCCATTGAGCTTGTTGCATCTTTAACTGCAGAAGCAACAACTTCTGTTTTAGAAGTACGAGCGAATGATGATGAATCAAGACGTCCGTATTCGTTAAGAAGAGCTTGAGCGTTTTTATCGATTGTAGCCATTGCACGAACTGCTTCAACTGGGTATTTACCGTTTGCAGATTCACCTGAAAGCATTGTTGCGTCAGTACCATCAATAACAGCGTTGAACACGTCAGATACTTCTGAACGAGTTGCACGTGGTTTTTCAGTCATAGATTCAAGCATGTTTGTTGCTGTGATAACTGCTTTACCAGCTGCATTAACTTTAGTGATGATCATTTTTTGGTAAACTGGAACCATTTCAAATGGAACTTCGATACCCATGTCACCACGAGCGATCATGATACCATCAGCAGCTTCGATGATTTCGTCGATGTTTTCGATACCTTGTTGGTTTTCGATTTTAGCGAACAAACGAACGTGCCCGTTACCAGTTTCTTCACAGATTGTACGAACTTCTTCAACGTCTTTTGCAGTACGTACGAATGAAATAGCGATGAAGTTAAGACCTTGTTCAAGACCAAAACGAATATCAGCGTTATCACGTTCAGCAAGAGCTGGGAATGGGATTTTAGTGTAAGGAATGTTTACACCTTTTTGTTTAGCGATAATACCATCGTTTTCAACTTCAACAACAAATTCACGAGTTGCATCGTCTTTAGCGACAACACGAAGACCAAGTTTACCATCGTCAACAAGAACTTGTTTACCAACTTCAACGTCATCGTAGATGTCAAGGGAACCGGCAACGTTCAAAGCGATAACTTCGCGAGTTGATTTGATACCTTGTTTAGTAGCAACACGGATTTGTTCACCAGTTTTGTATGAATATTCTTTAGCTTCGCCTTCAAAAAGTTCAGTACGGATTTCAGGACCTTTGGTGTCAAGAAGGAAACCAACTTTTTGTCCAGCAATTTCTTCGGCACGACGTACAGTTGCCATACGTTCACCTTGTTCTGCATGGTCACCGTGTGAGAAGTTGAAACGGAAGACATTTGCACCTTCTTTAATTAATTGAGCGATTTTTTGTGCTGATGCTTCAACATCAAGGCTTTCACCCCAATATCCATCTTCACCGAATTTTTTACCGCCACGGATTTCAACCGCAGGACCAAGTGTTGCAACGATTTTTACGCGTTTATTCATGATAATATGAAACTCCCTTTATTTTTAAGCCGAATGAACGACTATTAATAACAATAATTTTTAATCTAATAATATACTATATTACAAATGAGCAATGTCTCGATTTAATTGAGCAAAGTCAAGACGTGCTTTGTGTGGCATGTTGACGATAATGCTACCATCTTCTGCCAATGAGAATAGAGCACCTTCTTCTTTAGTACCAAGAATTGGGCTTTCTACTAATTCTTCGTTGTGGATACCAATGGCAAGTCCACCACGACCTTGTTGAAGCAATTCAACAGCGTGAGCACCCATCCAAGAAGCAAGAACACGATCACGAGGTGATGGGGCACCACCACGAAGGATGTGACCAAGGTTAGTTGCACGAAGGTCGCTAGTATCACCAGCTTCTTTCATCAACTCTGCAAATTTTTCAGCATGCATTACACCTTCAGCAAGAACGATAAGGTGACGTTCTTTACCTTTATTTTCGTAACCATCTTTAACTTTTGCAACAACTTCGTTGATGTCATATTCTTCTTCAGGAATAATGATTTGGTCAGCACCTGCAGCAATACCTGCCCAAAGAGCGATATCACCAGCGTTACGTCCCATTACTTCAACAACAAATGTACGTTTGTGACTGTAAGATGTATCACGGATTTTGTCAAGAGCTTCCATAGCTGTGTTTACAGCTGTATCAAACCCAATAGTGTAATCTGTACCAGCGATATCGTTATCGATTGTACCTGGGATACCAACTGCTGGGAATCCGTGTTCTGTCAAGCGCATAGCACCGTGATAAGAACCGTCACCACCGATAACAACGACACCTTCGATATCGTGTTTTTTAAGTTGTTCGATACCAGCAAGTTGTCCTTCAAGAGTTGCAAACTCAGGGTAACGAGCTGATTGAAGGAAAGTACCACCATGTGACAAAATGTTTGAAACACTTTGAGCATCCAATGGGAAAATGTCACCATCGACCATACCAGCATAACCACGGTTGATTCCGAAGACTTCCATTCCTTCTTTAATTGCTTTACGAACAACCGCACGAACAGCAGCATTCATACCAGGAGCGTCGCCGCCACTAGTCAAAACAGCAATACGTTTCATTTTGCTAATACTCCTTTTATTAATCTAACGGTCTTATTATAGCACATTACTTTGTAAAAAGCTTTACTTTATTTTATTTTTACTAAATTTTTATTGATAAATCGCTTTCACTGTATATGGAGTTAAAGCTTGTAAAAGCTCTTCGTCCTTTTTAACCAAATGTCTCTGACTTTGCAAGGTTTGCTTACTATCTTGATAATGCAAAATCACGGGAATATTTCCTGGATATTGTGACAAGATTTCTGAAACTTCTCTATCATGTAAATGATTTGGAAGTAATAACCACAAGCGTTCACTACTTGTTTCTTGAACATGATTTAACACCATCTGCAAACGATTGTTGCGATTTTGAATCTTACCAGTTAAATAATAAAATCTCCCTTCTTGCAATTCGTCTTTATAACGTGTGAAGACTTCTGGAAAGAGAGTGACGTCAAATTTTTTCTGTGTGTCTGTCACATTCAGAAAAGCCATCTGCTCACCCTTGGTTTTTGTTCGAATCACACGAATCTTACTTAATTCAACAAGAATAGTCGCTTCAGTATTTTCATGCAAATCGGCTAAAGCCGTAAAAGCAACAGATGAGTTCTTGGCAATTTCAAGAAGTGGGTGTGGACTGATTCCTACTCCAAGTAATCCCTGTTCCTGACGATATTTTTCAGTATTTGGAAAGTCTTCTACTTCAATCCAATTATAAGAATTTTCAGCAAAAAGGCTACCTAGTTCATTAACGAATATGAAAAGAGGTTCCAGATTTTCAATAATCTTGCGGCGATTTTTTTCAAAATTATCAAAAGCACCGACTTCAACCAATGGTGTGATAAGTTCCTTCTTCTGGTAATTCTCAGGCAACTTGGTCAAGAAGTCCTCAATACTTGAAAATGGTCGATGATCAATAATCCAGTAACATAAATCACGTGGAAGTGCGCGTAGATTTTTCAAGCCAAGATAAATTTGACCATCAGCTATCTTATCGTTATAAGGCACTGTATTGATGTCGATTTTCTTGATGCGAAACTCTGATTCCATAGCATCCGTAATATAATCAACACTTGAATAATTCAGCATGACATCATAAAAAACTGCAGGATAGTGTGCCTTAAAGTAAGCTAGTTGAAAAGCTAATGCTGAGTAAGCAAAGGCGTGACTTCTATTAAAACCGTAGCCAGCAAATTTAGCCATGCGAGAAAATAAATCTTTAGCCGTTTTAAGCGGTCGATCAAGAGCCTGTGCACCTTTTAAGAACTCGCTTTCCATTTTTTGCATGTCTTCTGCCTTTTTCTTAGACATGGCACGACGCAACAAATCCGCTTTCCCCAGAGTGAATCCTGCATAGACCTGTGCAATCTGCATCACTTGCTCTTGATAAAGCATGATGCCATAGGTTGGTTCCAATATTTTTGCCACCAGAGGGTCAATCAAGTCAATCGCTTCTTGTCCAAAACGACGTCTAATAAAGTTTTCGGTGTAATCACTAGCCCCTGGACGGTTCAAACTCGTTGTTGCCACAATATCTTCAAATTTTTGTGGTTTAATACGTTTTAACAGATTAATGGCGCCAGCTTGTTCAAATTGAAAAATTCCTTTTGTCTTTCCTGCAGCAAATAAAGCTAGGGTTTGCTGATCTTCTAAATCAATCGATTTGATGTCAATTGTGATACCACATTCTTTAGCAACCTTTTCTTGCATGCGTTGCACAAAAGTAAGGTTACGAAGCCCAAGAAAGTCCATTTTAAGAAGACCATTAGCCTCAACCGCAGCCGCATCATATTGTGTAATCATCATATCTTCGCCAGCTTTTAATGGAATATGCTCGGTCAGATTGTCATCGCTCATAACGACACCAGCGGCGTGAATTGAAGTCTGCCGAGGATTTCCTTCGATACGTTTGGCAATCGCAAAGGCTTTTTGATACTCGATTTTAGAATTAATAATTTGACGGAAAGATAAGTTCTTTTCATAAACTGTAGTCAAATTATCTCTAAAACTGATTTTTTTAGTGATATTAGTCAATTCATGCTCTGGTGCACCGAATCGTTTAAAAACATCACGAATAGCTTGTTTAGCACCAAAAGTTGAAAAAGTCACAATTTGAGCCGAATGAAGACTACCGTAACGATTACGAACATAATGAAGAAACTCACTACGATAAACATCTGGTAGGTCAATATCAATATCAGGCATGCTATACCGTTCTTCATTTAGAAAACGTTCAAAAAGCAGATTGTTCTTCACTGGGTCAATACCAGTAATATCAAGAGCATAGGAAACTAAACTTCCCGCAGCAGAACCGCGTCCCATTCCCATGTAATAGCCTCGACTGCGACCAAAACGCAACAAATCCCAAACGATAAGGAAGTAATCATCAAATTCCATCTTGTGAATGACTGAAAGTTCTTTTCTTAATCGTTCTTGGTACTCTGGCAACCAAAGATTTTTAGCCTTAAGCCCTGCTTCAGTTAATTCTATCAATTCCTCCTGCGCAGGTTTTTGACGATTAAAGCGTGGTAATTTTAGTTCGCTATTAAAGTCATAGTGAATATCAGCGACTAATTTTTCTAAATTTTCTAGAGCTTGTGGAAATTTTTGCTCAAAAGCTTGTGTTAAGATATCACAAGCCATCAACTGCTGTCCTTGCGGTGCAGCCGGCGCATCCTTCAAGCTAATATTATCTCGAATAGCATGAAGCATGTGAAGCGTTTCGACTTCGTTAGTATTAAAATACCGTACTGTATGGAGTGGGATTAAAGGCTTGTCATAATCCTTTTCTTCTGAGTGGACATTTACTCCGATATAATACTCAAAAGGAAGCAACAGGCTCTCTAAACCATCAAAATACGGGATAATAACCACTAAGCCTGACAAGTAATCCTTTAAATCCTCTAGCTGAATCCCAGAGGTCATCTGACAGCTAGACACTTTCATCAAGTTTTTGTAACCTGTCGTATCACGCGCAATTAGGTACACACTTAAGGAAAGATTTTCCTGTAAAATAAGCGTCAACTCAAGACCTAAAACAGGGCGTAAGCCTTCGCTTTTAGCTTTTGTAATAAAATGAAAGGCGGCATAGAGATTATCTTTGTCCATAATCCCAATGGTTTGGTAGCCTAATACTTTTGCTTCTTTGACATAGCCCTCTAAGTCAATTAAGCTATCCATAAAAGAATAAACAGTCTTGGTATCTAATTGGGCAAACATAAAAGCACTCCTTTCTCCGATTGATTTCTGTATCTATTATACACTAAAAATGGTGGTCATTTGACCTTAACCCGAAATTAGATGTCTCAATGATTGATTTCTTGACATTTCAAACTTATTTTTGTACCATTTATTTAGTACAAGACTTCTTTCAAGACTTCTTCTAATTAAGACAATTAAGACAATTAAGACTTCTTTAAATTTTAATAGAAAGGGGTTATCGTATGTCCTGGAAATTTGATGAAAAATCACCTATTTATGTCCAAATTGCACAACATATTAAGATGCAAATCATCAGTCAAGAAATCAAAAGCGGTGATCAACTCCCAACCGTTCGCGAATTAGCTGAAGAAGCTGGTGTCAATCCCAACACAATGCAACGCGCTTTTTCAGAACTAGAACGCGAAGGCATGGTTTACTCTCAACGAACTTCTGGCCGCTTTGTTACAGATGACACTGACCTCATCATGCAAAAACGTCGCGAAGTTGCTGAGGCAGAATTGCAATCATTTGTTAATAACATGCAAAAAATAGGATTTGAAATCGACGATATTGTGACTACACTAGAATCGTATATTAAGGAGAAAAAATAGGATGAGTCAATTACTCCAACTACATCACGTTACCAAAAAATACAAAAAACATGTAGCTGTTGACGATGTGACACTTAGTTTACCTGCCGGTAAGATTATTGGCTTACTAGGCCCAAATGGAAGCGGAAAAACGACACTAATTAAACTAATCAATGGACTTCTTCACCCAACAACTGGAGAAATCGTCATTGATGGTTACCGTCCTTCAGTTGACACTAAAAAAATCATTTCATATCTTCCAGATACTTCTTACCTCAGAGAAGATATGAAAATCAAGGATGCCCTTGCTTTCTTTGAAGATTTTTACGAAGACTTCTCTCGTGAAAAAGCTGAACACCTTTTAGAAGATTTAGAGCTTAATCCAAATGACATCCTCAAAAATCTATCAAAAGGGAATAAAGAAAAAGTGCAGCTAATCTTGGTCATGAGCCGACAAGCGAAACTTTATATTCTTGATGAACCAATCGGGGGTGTTGACCCAGCCGCGCGTGACTACATTTTACGCACTATCATCAATAATTACTGTGAAGAGGCTTCTGTTATTATCTCAACGCACTTAATTTCAGAAATCGAACCAATCCTTGATGAAATCATTTTCCTTAAGGACGGAAAAATTATTTTGCAAGGCAATACGGATGATATTCGTGAAGAGCACGGTCAATCCATTGATTCACTCTTCCGTGAGACTTACAAAGCTTAGGGAGGAATTATGTTTTCAAAACTTTTAAAATACGAACTAAAATCTGTCGGTAAATGGTACTTCGCACTTAATGCATCAATTATCGCTATTTCCATCTTCCTTGGCTTTAGCATCAAGACACTTACAGACTATGCTGAAAACTATACAACAAGTAATGCTAATCATTACACACAACTTATTCCAATCATCTTATCAATCATGTTTGGTGTTGTGGTTGCCAGTGCTTGGATTGCTACACTAGCTATCATCGTACGACGTTTTTATAAAAATATCTTTGGTCGCGAAGGTTACCTTACTTTAACCTTGCCAGTATCTACTCACCAAATCATTTTATCTAAATTAATTGCTTCACTTATTTGGACAGCCTTTAACGCAATAGTGGTTACCATTGGAGTGACCTTACTTGTCATACCGATTTTTGGCCTAGGTCATTTCTTAGCCTTCCTACCACAATTCGATAAAGTACTCACTCTTTCTGAATGGGGAATTGGTTTTCTTTGGTTAGCAATCTCTTCTATTTCAGGAATTTTGCTCATCTACTTAGCTATTACAATCGGGCAATTATTTGCTAATAGACGTGCTCTTATGGCATTTGTTGCCTACTTCGTCGTTTCATTCATTGTTTTATTAGTGTCTGAAATTCTCGGAAGCCATGAACTAAATAGTGACCTTACTATCCATTTCTTTATCTATTCTTGTATTGAGTGCTTTATCGAAGGTACCATCTTCTACTTAGCAACACATTACTTGCTTAAAAACAAAATTAATATTCAATAAATATTATAGCCACCAAATTCTGGTGGCTATTTTTATATCTGGAATTGTGTCTGGGTGAAAGGCAAAACGTAAAAATAAAAAAACGTTGATATATCAACGTTTTGCGTAACTTTGCTAAACTATGAAAAGCTTTTATGGAGCCGGTGGGAGTCGAACCCACGTCCAAACACCTGCCAATACATTCGTCTACAACCATAGGTTATGTCTTTGATTTAACTTAAGCTCGATACATAACTCAAACCTAGATTAAGCGAGCCTATAAATCTCTTTTTGACTAGCTAGGCAATAATCAAACGTAGCTTGCTAATCAATGAAACCTCTAGCAAAACACAAGCAATCCTGTAGAGATCACGCGAGCTGGTTTTTAGGCAGCTACAGCGTAAGAATTTGTATTTTTTGCAGTTATATTTAACTGGCATTTTTACATCTGCCGATGAGTCGCAGAATGTACCTCATAATGCCTGTCGAATCCGTAACGACCCCAGATATTATAAAGTAGTCAAAAGCTACATTTGTTATTATAGCAAATAATATTTAAAATAGCAAAAAAGAAATTCTTATGATATGATAAGAATTATGAAAATGAAGATATTCGACCACTATGCCTTTTGGCAGCGACTGATCAAGTTTCTGGGAGTATTAGCCTTGCTGGGAACGTTTGTTTTAGTCATCTGGTTCTACCATTTAGGGATTCTAAACGATAGTAATGCACTCAAAGATTTTGTTAATCAGCACAGTGTCTGTGGGCCTTTAGTTTTTATCTTAGTGCAAATCTTTCAAGTTGTCTTCCCAGTGATTCCAGGTGGTGTCACAACAGTTGCTGGGTTTTTAATTTTTGATCCAATCCTAGCCTTCTTTTATAACTATGTGGGTATTGTGATTGGTAGTATCATTCTATTTATGCTTGTTAGGCTATATGGTCGCAAGTTTATTCTACTTTTTGTCGATGAGAAGACTTTTTACAAATACGAAGCGAAGCTTAATACTCAAAATTATGAAAACCTCTTCATCATTTGCATGTTATCACCCATTTCACCAGCCGATATCGTGGTGATGATAACTGGATTATCTCATATTTCATTAAAACGTTTCACCTTCATTATCCTACTAACCAAGCCAATTTCGATTATTTCTTATAGTTATATCTGGATTTTTGGAGGAAATATCTTAAAATTACTATTAGGTCACTAAAGCCTGAGCTTAGCTCGGCTTTTTCTTTTCTCATTACAACTGTAATTTTTCAAAAAAATTTCATGTAAACATTTTCACAGTATTGAAAAATTCTTACATAGTAGTAGACTTATAACGAAGGAGTTTACTAATGAAGTTATACGTTCAATTTATGATAATTCTCATCTTTTCATTTATTGGGGAGGCGATTTCTAATTTACTCAATTTACCTGTTCCTGGTAGCATTATTGGGTTAGTGCTACTTTTTCTTGCCCTGGAATTCAAGGTAATTCGTTTGAGACACATAGATGTTGTGGGAAATTTCTTGCTCAATAATATGACCATTCTGTTCTTGCCTGCAGCTGTCGGAATCATGGATCGATTCAATGATATCAAGGATTATTTGCTCCCTATCACCATTATCATCCTTGTAGCCATCTTTTTGAATATTGCTACTATTGGTTTTGTTGTTCAATTTATCAAAACACGCTTTGAGGGAGACTATGTTGATAAAGGAGGTCATCATGACTAATATTCTTACAAACCCAATCTTTGGTATCATGCTATCAATCCTAGCATACCTTATGGGCATGCTTATTTTTAGGCGTTTTCCATACCCAATTACTACCCCTTTATTATTGGCAACCTTTTTTATTATTGTCTTTTTAAAGATTACTAAGATCTCCTACCATGATTATTACATTGGCGGAAGTTATCTTAACACATTGATTGTTCCATCAACAGTAGCGCTCGGTATTCCACTTTATCGCTCATTCCACTTGATGAAACATCACATCAGAAGTATCCTAACTGGTATTCTTGCTGCTTGTATCGTCAACACGACTTTTACCGCTCTTGTTGCGAAAACATTTGGTATTAAATATTTGCTAGCTATTTCATTATTCCCTAAATCAGTAACAACTGCAATGGCTGTTGGAATCACTGAAAAAATGGGAGGTATCACAACTGTAACACTTGTTGTCGTTGTTATTACTGGAATTTTGACAAGTGTTCTTGGACCCGTTTTTTTAAAACTCTTAAAAATCGAAGATCCTGTTGCTATCGGGCTTAGTCTTGGAGGAACAGGGCACGCAATCGGTACTGGAACAGCTCTAAAATACGGTCTCGTTGAAGGAGCGATGGGCGGACTTGCTATCGGAATTACCGGAATTGTTTACGTTATTATCAGTCCAATCGTAGCTCAAATTATTTTAAAATAAGCTTTTTTTATAAATGTCTGTGGTGGAAATCACAGGCTTTTTATTTTTTACCCTTAAACTGCTCGTAACGCTATCCAATATTAACTTACGGCAGTTTCCTTAAATAGCTCTAAAGACTTCACAGAAAGGCTTTTATGAGCATATACAAAAAGAAAAAGCCAAAAACTGGCTTTTCTAATCGGTATAACACTCCACCCTAAGGGAATCGAACCCCTATTTCAAGAACCGGAATCTTGCGTGATGTCCATTACACTAAGAGTGGCAACTACTATATTATACCATATCGAAACAAAAAGAAAAGACTTGGAAATCAAGTCTTTTCTCATTTATAATTACAATTCAATGTCGCCAAACAAGTCAGCCATTGAGAATCCAGTTTGAGTTTCTGGAAGTTCGTAATCACGTTTAGCTTCACGTTTTGGACGACGTGGACGTGATTGACGTTTTTCTTCGTTTTCAGCTTGTGCTGGACGTTCTTCAAGAGCTTTAATTGAAAGTGATACACGTTCTGCAGCAGCGTTAACATCAAGAACTTTAACGTTAACTTCTTGACCTACTGAAAGAACATCTTTTGGATTTTCAACACGTTTGTGTGAGATTTGTGAGATGTGAACAAGTCCATCGATACCAGGCAATACTTCAACGAAAGCACCGAAGTCAGTCAAACGTTTAACTTTACCTTCAACAACATCGCCAGCAGCAAGTTTTTGTTCTACACCATCCCATGGTCCAGGTGTTGTAGCTTTAAGTGAAAGTGATACACGACCTGCTTCTTCGTCGATTGAAAGAACTTTAACTTCAACTTCTTCACCAACAGAAACAACTGATTTAGGTGAAACGTTGCGTTCGTGTGACAATTCAGTTACGTGAACAAGTCCGTCAACACCACCAAGATCGATGAAAGCACCGAAGCTTGTCAAGCGAGCAACTTTACCTTTAACGATTGCGCCTTCTTCAAGTTTAGAGAAGACTTCTTTACGAGCTGCAGCAGCTTTTTCTTCAACAACTTCACGACGTGAAAGGATGAAGCGGTTTTCAGCTGGAACAACTTCTTTGATTTTAGCTTCAAATTCTTGACCAACGAATTTTTCAGTGTTACGTACGAAACGTGTATCGATCATTGAAGCAGGGATGAATCCTCGAAGTCCTTCAAATTCAACTGAAAGACCACCTTTAACAGCGCGTGTACCTTTAACAGTAACAACTTCGCCTTCGCGACCAACAAGTTTATCCCAAGCTTTGCGAGCTTCCAAGCGTTTTTTAGAGACAAGGAAAGTAACTGTATCAGTATCTTTACCTACTACTTGACGAAGAACAAGTACTTCAACTGTGTCGCCAGTTTTAACGAAATCGTTAATATCAGCATCGCGATCGTTAGTCAATTCACGAAGTGTAAGAACACCTTCAACACCTGTTCCTTCGATAACAACGTTTGCTTGATCATTATCAACAGTTAAAACTTCCGCAGTGACAACATCACCAGGGTTTACTTCGCTAACACTGTTTAGCAAATCTTCAAATTCATTCATTCTAAAAAATCCTCCAACAAAAGCTAGCTTAAGCTAGCTTTTGACAACAATAATATTTCTCAAGGTAACCCGCAACGACAACAACTTTTATCTTTGACGGTGTCAAGCCGAAACTCGATACCTTTGACTGGGGTAGCTGGATTCGAACCAACGCATGAGGGAGTCAAAGTCCCTTGCCTTACCGCTTGGCTATACCCCAAAAACAAGGTTCAATTAATTCTAAGATAAGATCTTAGGAATGGAAGGGGAGGGATTCGAACCCCCGAACCCGAAGGAGCGGATTTACAGTCCGCCGCGTTTAGCCTCTTCGCTACCCTTCCGTTACGACAAAAACTATTCTAGCATAGTTTTTGTTCTCTGACAAGTACTTTTCGCTATTTTTTAGCGATTTAAGTTGTAATTTTCAATAATACTTTCAATTGCTTGCTCTAAAGTTTTGAAAAGTGCTTCCACTTCTCCATTTTTGACAACGGCAAATTTGTTATCAAGCTCAGCAATTTCACCGATAACTTTTTTTCCAGCAGTCAAATTATAACCATCGACATTAGCATTATTGATGGCAACTTTGGCGTCAGCAAGTTGAATTTCGATTTTTTTATCTTTTTTGCTCATTTTTCCACCTCACGCTATTCATTTTACCGAAAAACAAAAAAGCTTGCAAGAGCAAGCTTTAATTTATTAGTCAACTTTGTAAATCCAGCCTTCTGGAGCTTCAATGTCACCGAATTGGATACCGACAAGCTCGTCGTACAATTTACGAGTAACAGGTCCTACTTCTGTTTCACTGTAGAAGATATGGAAGTCATCACCGTGTTGAACACCACCGATTGGTGAAATAACAGCTGCTGTACCACAGGCACCTGCTTCAACGAATTTATCCAATTCATCAAGTCTAACATCACCTTGGATAGCTTTCATGCCAAAACGGTGTTCTGCCAAATAAAGAAGTGAGTATTTTGTGATAGATGGCAAGATTGATGGACTAAGTGGTGTGATAAACTCATTATCAGCTGTAATACCAAAGAAGTTTGCAGAGCCGACTTCTTCAATCTTAGTGTGTGTCGCAGGATCTAGGTAAATAACATCAGAGAACTTACGGTCGTGAGCTATTTTACCTGGAAGAAGACTTGAGGCATAGTTACCACCTACTTTTGCAGCACCTGTACCATGTGGAGCAGCACGGTCATATTCGTCTTGAATCAAGAAATTAGTTGGTACCAAACCACCTTTGAAGTAGTTACCAACAGGCATTGCGAAAATAGTGAAAATGTATTCATCTGCAGGGTGAACACCAATAATGTCACCGACACCAATCAAAAGAGGACGTAGATAAAGTGTTGCACCAGTGCCGTATGGTGGTACAAATTCTTCATTAGCACGAACGACTTGTTTTGCAGCATCAATAAATTTTTCTGTAGGCACTTGTGGCATAAGAAGACGATCTGCAGTGCGTTGCAAACGTTCAGCGTTCATATTTGGGCGGAACAATTGTACTGAACCATCTTTTGTACGATAGGCTTTCAATCCTTCAAAGGCTTGTTGACCATAGTGCAAAGCTGGTGATGCTTCAGAAATGTGGAGCATTGAATCTTCTGTTAATTTTCCTTCATCCCATTTACCATCTTTGTAGTAAGAGATGTAACGAAATGGTAATTTACGATAGGCAAAGCCTAGATTATCCCAGTCTAAATCTACTGTCATAACTATTCCTCTTTCTTTGTTTTTATCCTATTGTACGCTTTTTAAATCTTTTTTCAAGTACTTTTTCATAAAATTCTGAAAATTTGTTCAAAAAATAAATCGGAGAAAATCTCCGATTTATTATCGCTATTTAATTCTTGCGCTAAAGACACCTTCATCTGAAATTTTATCTGAGATAAAGGAACCATTACTTGTGCGTTCTGACAAGGTCAAATCTTCAAGAATGGCTTGATAATGATTGCCTTTATTTGAATAAACTTCTAAGGTTTCGATTTTATCTGAATCTAACGTCTCAATAGTGAATAAATCAATATTTTGCACGTCATTTGAGGCATGGACTGGTCCTGCCATAAAGACGCGATGTGGTTTTGATTTGAGTTCACGAAGGACTTGCAAGCCTCGATTAGCACGACTTGTTGCTGGAATTAGCTCAGTTGTCATACGTTTAAGGCTACCACGTTGTGTCAAGATAAAGAAGCTTTCTGTATTGGCGATAAAGGCTGACACGACAAAATCCTCATCCTTAAGGTTAATTGATTTAACCCCTGCCGCTTTGGCACCAACTACTGGCACTTCGTCAATATTGAAATGCAAGGCATAGCCATTATGCGTAATGATCATGACATCATCAAGTGCAATTGGCGCAATAGTCACGACCATATCATCGTCTTTTTTCAACTTAGCATACTTAACAGCTTTTGATTTGTAGGTGCGCCATGGCGTGAATTCTTTGCGTTCAAAGCGTTTGATTTGACCATATTTTGTGGCTGCAAAATAAGTTTGCGGTCCAAAGTCATCGACAATTTCAGCATACAAGACATACTCGTCTGTCGCAAAATCAGTGATGGTTTGTGATAAATGTTCCCCAATATCTTTCCAGCGAATATCTGTCAATTCATGGACTGGACGATAGATGACATTGCCAAGATTTGTAAAAATCAACAAATGTTGAGTTGTCTTAGCTTGTGAGACGAAGACCAGTTCATCATCATCACGTTTACCAATTTCTTCAACCGTAGAAGCATTGTAAGAACGCGGACTTGTACGTTTGATGTAACCACCTTTTGTCACACTGACATAAGTATCTTCTTCGACAATCAAGCTTGCCACATCGATTTCAATCGTTTGTGCTTCGGCTTGCAATTCTGTCAAACGTGGGTTAGCGAATTTCTTCTTAACTTCACGTAGTTCACGTTTCATGACATTGTACATAGTACGTTCGTCACCGATAATTGCTTTAAGCATAGTGATGCGTTCACGAAGCTCTGCTTCTTCATTTTCAAGCGTCACAATATCAGTATTTGTCAAACGGTACAATTGCAAAGTCACAATAGCTTCAGCTTGTTCTTCTGAAAATTCATAGCTGACTTTGAGGTTTTCTTTGGCGTCAGCTTTATTTTCAGACGCACGAATAAGCGCAATAACCTCATCCAGAATTGAAATAACACGAATCAAGCCTTCCACGATGTGAAGACGTTTTTCAGCTTTTTCCTTGTCAAATTTTGAACGGGCAACGATGATTTCCTTACGGTGAGCAATGTAACTTGTCAACATCGGAATGATACCCACTTGGCGTGGTGTATAGTTGTCAATAGCAACCATGTTGAAGTTATAGTTGACTTGCAAGTCAGTGTATTTCAACAAATAGTTGAGAATCGTTTGCTCGTCTGCATCTTTTTTAAGTTCGATAGCAATACGAAGTCCATCACGGTCTGACTCATCACGAACTTCTGCAATGCCAGGGACTTTATTGTTGACACGAACATCGTCAATTTTCTTAACGAGTACGGCTTTATTGACTTCATAAGGAATTTCAGTGACGACGATTTGTTTTTTGCCGCCACGAAGACTTTCAATGTCCGTTCGTGAACGAACAACAACACGTCCTTTACCAGTTTCGTAAGCCTTACGAATACCATCCTTACCTTGGATAATCGCCCCAGTAGGGAAATCAGGTCCTGGCAAGAATTCCATCAATTTATCTAATTTTGCATTTGGATGGTCGATAAGGTAAACAACTGCATCAATGACTTCAGCCAAGTTGTGTGGCGGAATATCAGTTGCATATCCAGCTGAAATACCTGTTGCACCATTAACTAAAAGGTTAGGAAAGGCAGCTGGCAAAACCGTTGGTTCTTTTTCGGTATCATCAAAGTTCCAAGCAAACGGAACAGTATTTTTTTCAATATCGTGAAGCAAGTAGCCAGCAATCTCTGACAAACGTGCTTCAGTGTAACGCATGGCTGCCGGTGGATCACCGTCCATAGAACCATTGTTACCATGCATTTCAATCAAGGTTTCACGATTTTTCCAATCCTGACTCATGCGCACCATAGCGTCATAAATAGAGGAATCACCGTGTGGGTGGAAATTACCCATAACGTTACCGACAGATTTTGCCGATTTACGAAAACCCTTATCAAAAGTATTGCCGTCCTTGTTCATCGAATAAAGGATACGACGTTGAACAGGCTTCAAACCATCACGAATATCTGGCAAAGCCCGCTCTTGAATAATATATTTGGAATATCGTCCGAAACGATCCCCCATAATGTCTTCAAGAGACATATTTTGAACATTTGACATAATTATTATCCTTTACTTTTCACGTCAAAAAATTTATGGATTCATCACAAGCAATTAAAACACTGTATTTTCTTCCAAGGTGAATTTAACATTGTCTTCAATCCATTTGCGGCGTGGTTCAACTTTGTCACCCATAAGGACATTGACACGGCGTTCGGCACGCGCCAAATCATCAATAGTCACACGAATAAGCGTACGTGTTTCAGGGTTCATGGTTGTTTCCCACAATTGGTCAGCGTTCATCTCACCAAGACCTTTGTAACGTTGGAGTTGAGCTCCTTTACCAAATTTTTGACGTAGTTCTTCTAACTCACCATCTGTCCAAGCATACTCAACTTGCTCTTTTTTGCCTTTACCTTTAGACATTTTATACAAAGGTGGCAAAGCGATATAGACATGACCTGTTTCCACAAGCGGACGCATGTAACGGTAAAAGAAAGTTAGTAACAATGTCTGAATGTGAGCACCATCGGTATCCGCATCGGTCATGATAATAATCTTATCGTAGTTTGAATTTTCAACTTTAAAATCTGCACCGACGCCTGCACCAATTGTGTAAATCATGGTATTGATTTCTTCGTTTTTCACAATGTCAGACATCTTAGCTTTTGCTGTATTTAAGACTTTACCACGCAATGGCAAAATAGCTTGGAATTTACGGTCACGTCCTTGTTTAGCTGAACCGCCGGCAGAATCCCCTTCGACCAGATAAAGCTCATTTTTCTTAGGATTCTTAGACTGTGCTGGTGTCAATTTGCCAGAAAGGAGTCCTTTGTCTTTCTTATTCTTCTTACCATTACGAGATTCGTCACGTGCTTTACGAGCTGCTTCTCTGGCATCACGCGCTTTAATCGCCTTACGAACAAGGTTAGACGCCACTTCACCATTTTCCAAAAGGAAGAAAGTGAGTTTTTCAGAGACAATACTGTCTACAATCGGACGTGCTAGAGGACTACCGAGTTTATCTTTAGTTTGTCCTTCGAATTGCAAGTGTTCTTCTGGAACCAAGATTGAAAGCACTGCAGATAGCCCTTCACGGTAATCTGACCCTTCAAGGTTCTTATCTTTTTCTTTCAAAAGGCCTGACTTGCGAGCGTAGTCATTCATCGCCTTAGTAATGGCAGATTTCAATCCTGTCTCGTGTGTTCCACCATCTTTAGTACGAACATTGTTAACAAAAGAAAGGATATTATCTGAGAATCCGTCATTGTATTGAAGTGCAACTTCAACTTGGAAACCTTGGTCTTCACCAGTCACCCAAATCACAGGTGTTAATGTTTCTTTGTCTTCGTTAAGGTATTCAACAAAGTCCTGAACTCCATTTTCATAATGGAATTCCAGATGTTCTGCTTCTTCTGGACGATTATCCGTCAACGTCAATGTAACATTCTTAAGCAAAAAGGCAGATTCTTTTAAGCGCTCAGCAATGGTGTTAAATTTAAAGTCAGTCGTTGAGAAAATCGTATCATCAGGCATGAATGTTACCATAGTACCTGACTTAGATTTTGGTGCTGTTCCAATCTTTTTAAGGGTTGTCACGGGTTTACCACCATTTTCAAAACGTTGTTTGTAAACCACACCATCACGAGTAATTTCGACTTCAAGCCATCTTGAGAGGGCATTAACAACTGAAGACCCCACACCGTGAAGCCCACCAGATGTTTTATAACCACCTTGACCGAATTTACCACCTGCATGAAGCACAGTGAAGATAACTTCTACAGTTGGAATCCCCATAGCGTGCTTACCAGTTGGCATCCCACGTCCTTGGTCTTTTACGGTCACACTACCATCTTGATTAAGAATAACATCAATCTGAGTACCAAAGCCAGAAAGAGCTTCATCGACGGCATTGTCAACAATCTCCCAAACTAAGTGATGTAGTCCTGTCGCATCTGTTGAACCGATGTACATTCCGGGGCGTTTACGTACGGCATCTAGCCCCTCTAACACTTGAATGGCATCGTCATTATAATTATTTATATTAATTTCTTTTTTAGCCAAAAGCGACCTCCAAATAATTCATCTTTTTTATCTTACAAGTTTTTTCAAATTTTTGCAAAAAAAAATCAAATCGAATAAGGATTTTACAAGGAAAATCACTAATTTTTTCATGAAATAGTATAACAAATTTAAAGCGTTATCACAAATTTAACTTGATTATTCAAGTTATTTATTTTTCAAATTTTACCTTTTCATAAGAACTGATTATGTTATAATGAGAACATGAAAATTTTAGTTATGATTGTGATTGCATACTTGTTGGGGTCAATCCCAACTGGTCTATGGATTGGAAAATTCTTCTATCATGTCAACCTCAGAGAACGTGGTAGCGGTAATACTGGGACAACCAATACTTTTCGAGTTTTAGGTATCAAAGCAGGAATTGTCACATTTGTGATTGACATGCTAAAAGGAACTCTGGCAGCACTCCTTCCTCTTATCTTTAGCGTTAATGGTGTGTCACCTGTTCTTATTGGTTTATTTGCCATTATTGGTCATACCTTCCCGCTATTTGCACAGTTTAAAGGTGGTAAGGCAGTTGCGACAAGTGCTGGTGTTCTTCTTGGATATGCACCGCTATTTCTTCTTTTCCTTGCCGTTATCTTTGTCATCACCCTTTACCTCTATAGCATGATTTCATTGTCTAGTGTTGTTGCTGCAAGCGCTGCTGTGGTTAGTGTGCTTGTCTTTCCAGCATTTGGTTTCTTGCTTAATCACTATGATTTGCTCTTTACATTATTGATTATCATTATTGCAGGCATCATCATTGTACGACACAAAGACAATATTACTCGTATTAAAAATCATGAAGAAAACCTCGTTCCTTGGGGAATGAATTTAAGTCATCAAGAACAAAAAAGAAATTAGCAAAATGCTAATTCTTTTTTTATGCTTTATAAACAATGTTACCATCGCAGATAGTGTATTTGACAACACCTTGGAGTTTTTCACCGATAAATGGTGAATTTGAAGCTTTAGAAGCAAAATGGTCAGAGACAACACGTTCTTCTTTGTCAGCGAAAATCACGATGTCAGCTGGGCCATTTTCAGCCAAATAACCTGCATCGAAATCATACATAGATGACGGATTGATGGTCATCTTAGCAAGCAATTCTGAAAGCGTCAAGTCGCCTGTCGCTACCAAGTTTGTCAAACCAAGTGATAACGACGTTTCAAGCCCTGTCATGCCTGATGGGGATTTTGTGATGTCTTCAACATTCTTTTCATCGGCGTGGTGTGGCGCGTGGTCAGTCGCAATCACAGAAATGACGCCAGATTTCAAGCCTTCAATAACCGCTAAGCGATCCTTTTCTGTACGAAGTGGTGGGTTCATCTTAGCTGCAGAACCTTTGATCAAAAGCAAATCCTCTGTTTTTGAGAAATGTTGCGGTGCTGCTTCTGCAGTGACGTTTGCCCCCAATTGTTGAGCAAATTCAACCACTTTCACTGATTCAGCTTTTGACAAGTGTTGGATATGCAAATGAGCTCCGCGGTCATAGGCAATCATAACATCACGCGCAATCATGCTGTATTCTGCCACACCTGTTGCTCCGCAGAAATGGAATTTATCACGTGCGATACCTTCGTTAAATCCAAGGATGCCGTTTAATTCTGGGTCTTCTTCGTGCACAGCCACAAATGTGTTGTTTGCTTTAGCCAAATCCAAGGCTTCTTTTAACACTTTTGTGCTTTGAAGCGGAATACCATCATCAGAAAAGCTAAGAGCACCATTTTCAAGCAAAGCCTTAAAATCAGTCAAAGTCTTGCCGTCAAAGTTTTTCGTTACGGTTGCATTAGTGTAAACGTGAACGTTCTCCTTAGCTGCACTTACTAAAACTTCTTTCAAAGTCTCAACGTCAGAAATGGTAGGGTTGGTATTTGCCATCATCACAACTGATGTGAAGCCACCAGCTGCCGCTGCTAATGCACCTGTGTGAATGTCTTCTTTATGCGTTTGACCTGGTTCACGGAAGTGTACATGAATATCCACCAAACCTGGTGCCACAACAAGACCAGTAGCGTCAATCACTTCAGCATCAGCTTCTTCAATTGCATCCGCAATTTTAACAACTTTTTTACCATCAACAAGTACATCCGCTACCTGATCAAAACCAGATTTCGGATCAACAACACGACCATTTTTAATAAGTAACATGTTAAACTCCTATTATTTCAACCAATCAATTGGTTCAAGGCCATCCTCTGTCAAATATGCGTTAGCTTTTGAGAAAGGGTGGCTGCCAAAAAATCCTCGATAAGCCGAGAGTGGACTTGGATGCGCACTTTCAATGACATGATGGATAGGATTGGTAATGAGAGCTTTTTTCTTACGTGCAAAGCCACCCCACAGGATAAAGACAACAGGTGTTTCTTTTTGATTAACCACCTTGATAATCGCATCTGTGAAAGGTTCCCAGATTTGCCCCGCATGACCATTCGCACGACCAGCTGGAACTGTCAAGCAAGCATTTAAAAGAAGCACTCCTTGCTGTGCCCATGGTGTTAAATCGTGGTGATCACGTTGCCCCAAATCATCCGCCAATTCTTTCAAAATATTTTGCAAAGATGGCGGAGCTGGAATGCCTTCTGGCACTGAAAATGATAAACCTTGTGCTTGATTCGGACCATGGTAAGGATCCTGACCAATGATGACAACTTTTACATTTTCTAGTGCTGTTGTCTGAATCGCGTTAAAGACTTTTTCACGTGGTGGGTAAACCAATTCTTGTTGATAAACCAAGTCCATAAACTGATTGATTTGCCCAAAATAATGCTCTGGTAACTCCTTTTTAATTAATTCATGCCAAGTTGAATGCTGCATGTTCACTCCTCGTTAGTTTTAGTATTTCCCTACTAAATCTAGCTTTTCTTTTGCCAAGACATGACCATCCATAGCATGTAGCAAATCATTCATGTAGAATCCATTTTCCAATGATAATTCACAATCTAAAGCGTAGACCGTAAGGGTATAAACATGGTCTTTATCCGGTGGATATGGTCCCATATAACCATCATAAATATCTGAGTTATCCTCATTTAAAAACTTGCTAACCAAGCTATTTTTACCATGAGTGTGCTTAGCATCTAGACGAGAAAAATCCTCTGAGATAGTTGTCATATCACTAGGAACATTAGCCACTACCCAGTGAATGTAAGTAAAGCCACAAACTGGAATAGAATCATAGTCGACAAAGGTCCAAGCAAATGTCTTTGTTCCTTTGGGAGCATCCTCAATCATAAAAGGAAAAGAAATCACAGCGTTTCCTCTCACTTGAACACTAGCCCCTTTAGCATAGGTATCTGGTAAAACATTATCTTTAAATGGTGATGATAGTTTCATTATAACCCCTTTCCATGTTTAAACCAAGAAGGCCACCAAAGTTTTTCACCTTAGTAGCCAAATACTAACTCATTTAGTCACGCCAAGTTTCTTGATTTTCTTTAAACTTGCGTAACAATGTCAAATCATCAGCAGTGATGTAACCTTGTACTTTAGCCACTTTGATAAGCTCTGTGTAGTTAGAAAGTGTTGCAAGTTTTACACCTGCTTTTTCAAAGTTTTCAGTTGCTTTTGGCAATTCATAAGTGAAGATGGCTACCACACCGATAACATCAGCTCCTTCACGTTCGGCAGCTGCTACAGCTTCAAGAACTGAACCACCAGTTGAGATAAGGTCTTCAACGACAACCATTTTTTGTCCTTTTGTTACACGACCTTCGATTTGATTTCCAGCACCATGATCTTTTGGTTTACTACGAATGTAAGCAAATGGAAGATTCATTTTATCAGCGATAATGGCACCATGTGGGATACCAGCTGTTGCAGTTCCGGCAATTACTTCAACTTCTGGGAATTCTTCTTTGATTTTGTCAACAAACCCATTTTCAATCAAAGTACGTGTTTCTGGGTAAGACAAAGTTACACGATTATCTGTGTAGATTGGTGATTTAATCCCAGATGCCCAAGTAAATGGATCATTTGGTTTCAAGTAAACTGCTTGAATATCAAGCAAATCTGATGCAATTTGTGATGCTAAAGTCATTTTATTCCTCTTTTCTAAACTCAAAAATCAATTGTCGCCTTAGTATTAAAATACTAAGCGTTCCATTCGTTGTAAATGGCTTTGTAAGCTGCCACTGGATCCTCAGCTTTAGTAATTGGTCGTCCAATAACGATATAACTTGATCCGATAGCTGATGCTTGACTTGGCGTCATGACGCGTTTTTGGTCACCAACCACAGCTCCTGCTGGGCGAATACCTGGCGTCAAGCAGACAAAATCATCTGACGTTTCCTCTTTGATAACAGCAACTTCACAAGCTGAGCAGACAACGCCATCAAGACCAGCTTCTTCTGCTCTTTTCGCATAATGAAGCACAGAATCAACCAAGCTTGTCTGAATATTTTGGTCTGCTTTCATCTGTTCATCTGATGTTGAGGTTAATTGAGTTACTGCGATCAGTTTTGGACCTTGTCCAAGCCCTTCACGCGCCGCTTTCATCATCTCAACACCACCAGCTGCGTGAACATTGGTCATGTCCACACCTAGATTTGAAAGCACACGCATTGCTGATTTAACCGTATTCGGAATGTCATGCAATTTCAAATCTAGGAAAACTGAGTGTCCAAGAGATTTCACATAACGAACAATCTCTGGTCCTTCGGCATAATAAAGTTCCATACCAATCTTGACATAGAGCTTCTCATCTGCAGGGAACAAAGCAAGAAATGATTTCACATCATCAAATGATGGAAAATCAAGAGCAATAATCGGACGACTTTCGTGCATTTTTTCTCCTTTTTCTATAAAGAAAACCCCGCCAGAGGGCGAGGTTACACGAAAAGCAGGGTAGCAAACACCCCATTATCAAAGATTATATCTTCTTTTTTTCACGAACCTTTCTCGCCTCTCTGGACTCAATTAAAGGTTATTCAGTTGTTAATATTATATCTTTTTTTACAATCAAAGTCAAAAATTTACTGACTTTTTAATCAAATAGCAGAGCTTATTTGCCACGTAATTATTGGCGAACTTCGCGACGTAAAGTTTCAAGATCTGTGATGCCATACTGGTCCATGACTTCTGGCAAACGCTCGATGATATTTGGACACGCGTAAGGATCTGAAAAGTTCGCTGTTCCAACACCAATAGCTGATGCACCAGCAATCATCATCTCAATAGCCGCTTCTGCCGAATCAACACCACCCATACCAATAATTGGCAAATCAGAACTTTGCGCTACTTGACGAATAAGCTTAAGAGCTACTGGAAAGACCGCTGGACCGCTCATACCTCCTGTACCATTAGCAATGATTGGTTTACGTGTTTTCAAATCAAATCGCATGCCAACTAAAGTATTAATCATGGTAAATCCTGTCGCACCGGCTTCTTCAACAGCCTTAGCAACTGTCGTAATATCAGCAACACTTGGTGTTAGTTTGACATAAACTGGCACATCTGAATTCTCAACACTCGCTTTAACAGCAGCGTAAGCCAACTCAGGCACCTGACCAATCAAAAGACCGTGATTGCCGTGGTCAACATTCGGACATGAGATGTTAAGCTCAATTGCTTTGACATTTGGAGCTTTTGAAATCTTTTTTGACACATAAGCGTATTCGTCATTTGAGAATCCTGCAACATTAGCAATGATTGGCAATGCTGGAAAATGCTCAGCTAACCAAGGAAGTTTTTCTGACAAGACCACGTCAACACCAGGGTTTTGCAAGCCAATAGCGTTTAACATGCCTGATGGTGTTTCTGCCACACGAGGTGTCGGATTTCCAAAACGCGCATCCTTAGTCGTTGCCTTAATCATGATTGAGCCAAGTTTATCCAAATCATAGTATTTGGCGTATTCTTGTCCAAAACCAAAGCAACCTGACGCTGGAATAATCGGATTTTTTAAATCAAGTCCTGGAAGTTTGACTGCTAAACGATTTTCTGACATAATTTTGCCTCCTTACAAAATGATTTGACCAGTTTCAAAGACTGGACCATCTTCACACACACGCTTGTTAGCTGCTTCTTTGGCATTTCGCAAATGCACCACGCAAGCGTAGCAAGCACCCATGCCACAAGCCATACGTGATTCCATTGACAAATAAGCATGTGGGTGATTTTCAAATTTCTTGTCCACATATTTCAGCATGCCAGGCGCACCACATGAATAAATGGCATCAAATGACTGCTTTTCAACCAAATCATCGACAACCGTTGACACATAACCCTTAATACCATATGAGCCATCATCTGTTGTCACATAAACTTTACCGTAAGCTAATAATTCCTCTTCTAGAATCACAGCATCTTTAGTCGCAAATCCAAGCACAGAAACGACTTTAACACCTTTAGTAGCAAGCTGCTTAGCTGTTTCAACCAAAGGCGGAACACCAATACCCCCACCAATGAGAAGAGCTGTTTGACCAGCTGAGATGACTGACAAATCAAAGCTATTACCCTGAGGTCCCATGGTATCAACGCGATCACCAGCTTTTAGCTGAGATAAAATAGTCGTCCCAGCACGTTCTACTCGGTAAACAATTGTTGCCGCTTTATTGACCTTATCAATCTGACAAATCGAAATCGGACGTCGTAAAAGTTTGCTAGGGTCCGGCACACGCAAGTGCAAAAATTGACCAGGTGCCATGTCCAAGACCATCTCACCAGAAAGCTTCATCTCAAAAATGCGTGGGGCAATCTCACGTTGACTAACAATCAGCAAATCTTCTTTTAACACAGAAGTTTTGTCTTTACAACTTGAATTCATAGTGTTCCTTTCACACAAAAAAACCTCGCCAGAAGGCAAGGTTACAGCAAAATAAGCAGAGCACACCAAAGTACACCCATACCCTTTATCAGAGATAACACTCTTTTTTACAGTAACCTTGAAAGTCTCTCTGGACTTAATTAAAGGTTTTCAAATTTTCACTATTATAACGCGTTTTCATTTGCTTGTCAATTATTTTTGTAAGTTTCGGATACTTCTCTTGTCCGCAGATAATTAAATCAAACCATGACAAGAGGAGTTTAAAGTAGCTTAGAAACATGCTAAACACACTATCCTTTGATATCCTTCCTTATGACATATTATAATATGGTCAACGCTAAAGTTCGAAGATAAACTTAGCACAACGCAAAAAAGACAGTAGCTACAACTACTGTCTTTTTTTGTTTTCAGAGAAAACTCGGGTTAATGGTTGTCGCGTTTGTTTTGAATGTACTGAATCAACCACTCAGCAACTACTTCTGCAGCAACGCCAACTACAAAAGGTATCAAAACAAGTTCGAAGATAACATTCACAACGCTTACCTCCAAACTAAGTTCGTAACTTGGTTAAAGATTGTCGCGACCCTAACATTATACCGAAAATGTTTCTATTTCAAAAAAGAAAATCTGATTTAGTCCCTTAAGTAAGCCAATTTTTCTTAATTTCAAGTTCGTGAAAAACCTGTCCACTGGACTTATTCGCTTTTCCGTTTTCAGGCTCATGAAAAAACAGTCCACTGGACTGTTTTTTTAATCTGGATATGCTGCATAAGAATAGATTTGTAAATCAGAGCATCCAGTAAATGGGGCGATTTCTGACATCAAGGTTTCAAAGCGACTATCTTTTAGTAAGATATTTTGACCATAAATCAATAGATTAATTGGTTCAGTCGGTTCGCTAATCAAATTACCTTCTTCATCAAAGACTTCTTTCTTGCGGCGACGTAATTCATCTAAAACATTTTCAAGGATAACCAAGCAATCTGAGATATTATCTACTGCACCATAAAAACGATCAAACGCATTGTAGAAGTTAATCTCGCGCTTCAAATCATCTCCAGCATCCAAGACACATACCAAGCCTTTATGGTCGAAAAGGAAGCGACGGAACTGCTTAACAGCCTCATCACGACTGATTACTGGAAAATCAGACTCTTTTGATTCTTGCTCTTCAGATTCTTCGTCAAGAAGTACTTCCTCAACCACTTCGTTATCGCTAACTTGTTTTTCATCGCTCGTGGCAACTTCATTAGCTGGTTCTTCCAACTCAACTGTCTCAGGCTCTTCTGCCTCGACAAGGTCGTCTTCAACTTTTAGTTCTGCAGCTTCTTCAATTTCTTCATTTTCTTCAGAAGCTTCCTCAAGCTCAGATTCTTCTATAGCTTCTTGTTCAACATCTTCTTCAAAAGATTGACTAGTTTCTTCTTGAACTTGCTCTTCATTCTCCTCGTCAGAAGTTTCCACCTCTACCTCAACAGCTGGTTCTTCATCAACTGACTCACTTACTTCTTCTGGGCTTACTTCAGTTTGAGGAGCATGTTCTTCAGCATCAGTAGTTTCAATAGTTTCTGCTTCGTCAGCAACGACAGATTCAAGGACTTCCTCAGCGTCTTCTTTGTTATCGGCTACTTCGTCATTTCCTTTAACAACTTCTTTTAATTCATCTGGTCCAAGAACTTTTTCGGACTTAGCTGCTTTTTCTTTAGCTAATTCTTTTTCTACTAATTCTGGGATAGACTCAACTTTTTCGTCTTTACTGTCATCATAAACTTCTTCAGATTTTCTTGGCGTCAAGGCATCAATCTTAGCCATTAGCTCTGCTTTTTTGACTTCTCTTTTCTTGTATTCCACAACTTGTAGCGGATCAACCAAAAGAGGGTATTCAGATTCTTCTTTGATTGATAAATTTGTTACACGAAGAGAGGTAAAGACATCAATCAAAACACCAAAAACGCGTTGACGATTATCACCCAAAATCGCATGGAAAACAGACTTAGACTCACAAATTTCCAAGACGTTATCAATCCCACGAATCCAAGTACCGACAATATCCAAAGAGTGATTCATCAATCTGAATGACGCTTCATCATACCAGAAAGTTGACTTAATCAACTTTTTTTGCTTAGAAAGCGCATCCACTGCTGCCAAAATTTCACCTAACTCTGATTGCACAATATTTGGCGAAAAAGAAGCCCCCAATAAAGATGGGGTCTTCTCAACCAAAACAATTTCATCTCTGAAAAGTGTTAGGTAATGAATGCTGACAAGTAATTTTTGAATTAATAAACGATGCCCATTTGAATTTGTATCTTTCATCGCTACCACCACACTCACCTTATAACTTATATTACATTTCTATTACAGTACGTTACTACTAATATATCACATAATAGGTAAAAGGACAATGAAAAAAGATAAGAAGCCTGAAAATAAAAAGAAAAACCGAACGATATATTAATTGACAGGAAAAGATTCTTCCTATACTCTATACCTAATGAGAAGGAAGGTTTTTTAATGGCTTTTACAGTAAAACCAATAAAGCTTAATAAGAGCAAAACAATTCTAAATTGTTAACAACTGAACTATCTAACCCTTTCAAGGAAAAATGTAACTTACATATGATGGATGATTTTGAAGGCGCAACAATCCTAAATCACGAATAGTTAACCTTTGAAAAATATAACAAAGACCTCCTCCTGAAGTACCAAAAATTCAAAAGGAGGTTTCTTTTCTTAGTCTACTTAAAAAGTTTCACATAATCGCTTTTTGTTAAAAAAAATTTGTAACAACTACACGTCTTTGATTACCATCAATAAAATATAAAACAATATAATCTCTTTTTTAAAGTGATGGAAAGTTCTAAAATGAAGTTAGCCACCTAAGGGTATCAAAAAACATCTCAGAGA
>OBVL01000015.1_pt1 | contig 136643 bp, 153 predicted proteins | sample 1476161 | NCBI WGS metagenome assembly OBVL01 (sample SAMEA2580010, study PRJEB22360) | human gut metagenome | biome: human gut; feature: human-associated habitat; material: faeces | place: Denmark | collected 2008/2010
ACAGAACTAAATCCTTTCAATAATTTATTGTCCAACTTTTTGGGGTCAGTACAAAATTCCAGGCTTTTTAAGTTTCTGTGGATAAGTTGTTAATAAAAAAGTCTAGTTGACTGAATCAACTAGACTTTTTGGTTATTTATCATCTGGTGTGAGAATCATTGGAATAATGATTGGTTCACGTTCGGTTTTTTCGTATAGGAATGGACGAAGTGCGTTAACGATAGCGCCATTTACAGATTGGATACTTGCGTCTTTGTTCTTCAAAGCAATACGGATAGCATTGAAGAGAACACGTTGACTTTCACGAATAAGGTCACCAGATTCACGCATATAAATAAATCCACGACTAAGAATGTCTGGACCAGCCAAAATCATTTGGCTATCAAAGTCAACAGTAGCTACGGCAAGAACAACACCGTCTTCAGATAAATCACGGCGGTCACGAAGTACGGCAGCACCAATATCTCCAATACCATTACCATCAACATAGATATCTTGGGCGTTAAAGTGTCCAGCACGACGAGCTGAGTTAGCTGTAAGAGCTAGCACATCACCGTTTTCCATGATAAAGATATTGTCTTTTGGCACACCTGTGTCCATCGCTAAACCAGCGTGGATTTTAAGCATACGGTATTCACCGTGAACTGGCATGAAGAATTTTGGTTTCATCAAGCGGAGCATAAGTTTTTGCTCTTGTTGCCCACCGTGACCAGATGTGTGGATATTGTTAACTTTTCCGTGGATAACTTCTACACCAGCTTCTTGGATAGTGTTGATAAGTTTGTTAACACTTGTTGTGTTACCAGGAATTGGGCTAGATGAGAAGATAACGGTGTCGCCAGGTTGTAATGTGACTTGGCGGTGTGTACCATTGGCAATACGTGCTAGTGCAGCCATTGATTCTCCTTGACTACCTGTACACATGATTAGGATTTCACTAGCGTGATAGTCTTTGAGTTCACTTGGTTCGATAAATGTTCCTTTTGGAACTTTGATATAACCAAGTTCGATACCGTTGACAATGGCTTTTTCCATAGAACGTCCGAAAACAACGATTTTACGTCCTGTTTTAACGGCAGCTTCGGCAGCTTGTTGGAGACGGTAGATATTTGAAGCAAATGATGCAAAAATAATACGTCCATGAATGCCTTCAATAATCTTCATGATAGATTGTCCAACGACTTTTTCTGAATTTGTAAAGGTTGGAATTTCAGCGTTGGTTGAGTCTGATAATAAACAGAGAACGCCATCTTCACCAAGGGCAGCCATGCGGTGGATATCTGCTGGCTCACCAACTGGTGTCCAGTCAAATTTGAAGTCCCCTGTGCAGACAATTTTACCTTGTGGTGTGTGGATAACGATTCCAAGAGGTTCTGGAATTGAGTGGGTTGTGCGGAAGAAAGTAACGCTAAGGTTTTTAAATGTTAATTCTGTATTAGCATTAATTTCATAGAGTTTAGCATCACGGAGAAGTCCGTGTTCTTCCAATTTTCCTTTGATAAGTGCAAGAGCCAATGGTCCAGCGTAGATTGGGATATTAGCTTGTTTTAAGAGAAATGGGATTCCACCAATGTGGTCCTCATGACCATGGGTAATAACGAGCCCTTTGATACGGTCAATATTTTCAACGATATAAGAATAATCTGGAATAACATAATCAATTCCGAGAAGATCATCTTCAGGGAATTTGATACCAGCATCAACGATGATAATTTCATCTTTGTACTCAATACCGTAAGTATTTTTTCCGATTTCTCCAAGACCACCAATTGCGTAAACCCCAACTTCTTCAGGTTTTAAATTGATTTGTGACATGTTATAACTCCGTTAATTTAAAGACACCTGTTTCTTTTTCGTAAGCTAGGTGTTTATCTGATAGAAGTTCAATAAATTCAACGTTGTAAGGTGTTTTTTCTTCAACGAGTTTACGTGTTTTGATGCGTCCTTCGAGTTCGTTAGCTGCGTCGATTTCTAAATAAAGAGCTTTAGTTTGTTCGCGGCGTGGGTTACGTTCCTTTGTTTCTTGATAAAAAACTTTATAAATCATAGTTTTTTCCTTTCTTGATATACCTGTGGTTAATCAAACTACACAAAACACGTCAACTAGCTTGTACTTACTTGCTACTTGACCAGTTCTTATTAAATTTTTTCTGAGTAATTGATTTAACCTTGATTCGTTGCAATTATTAAAATTATATCATAAAATAAGAAGTATAATCAAGTGAGGGAATTTAAATGATGAAAGTTTTAGCCTTTGATACTTCAAGTAAGGCTTTGTCTGTTGCCATCTTGGATGGTGAAAATTTACTAGCCGATGTAACGGTCAATATTAAGAAAAATCACAGTATTAATTTGATGCCTGCGATTGATTTTTTGATGAAAGCAGTTGATTTAAAACCAACTGATTTGGATAGAATTTCAGTGGCTCAAGGTCCTGGCTCATACACTGGGCTTCGTGTGGCAGTTGCGACTGCAAAAACACTGGCATACACTTTAAATATTGAGTTGGTAGGTGTTTCTAGTCTTTATGCGCTTGCTGCGGTAGCTGATTTTGATGGATTGGTTGTTCCAGTGATTGATGCTCGACGTAATAATGTGTATGCTGGTTTTTACAAAGATGGTCAATCTCTTAAAGACGACCAACGCATGAACTTTGTCGATGTTCTTGAAGCAGTTAAGGATGAAGAATCTGTTATGTTTGTTGGTGAAGTCGCTAATTTCAGCGACCAAATTGCTGAGAGCCTTCCGCAAGCTAAGGTTCTTTCTGTTTTGCCGTCAGCTTATGCTATTGGTAAACGTGGTCAAGAGTTACAACCAGTTGATGTGGATAGCTTTGTGCCAAGTTATCTAAAACGTGTCGAAGCAGAAGAAAATTGGCTTAAAACACACATAGAAAATCCAAGTGCAAACTATGTCAATCGCATCTAATATGAAAGATTTACAGGCAAGTGTCACTGCTGTTTATGAGATATTGTCAGATGTTTATCCAGTATCTCCTTGGTCTGAAAAACAGATATTATCAGACATGCAACAGGATAATGTTGATTACTTTTTTGTCAAAAAAGATGAAAAAATTGTAGGATTTTTAGCCATTTCACAATTGGCTGGAGAACTAGAAATTACAAATATTGCCATTAAAAAAGCCTATCAAGGACATGGTTTAGGTAGTCAATTGTTGGCTGATTTGGACTATGTTGATTTTCCGATTTTCTTGGAAGTGAGAGCGTCAAATACTCCTGCACAAGCTTTGTATAAAAAATGGGGCTTTGACATTATTGGTAAGCGTAAGCAATATTATCATGAACCAGTAGAAGATGCGATTATCATGAAGCGCGAAGGTAAATAAGAGGGAATTAATCGATGAAAGATAGATATATTTTAGCCGTGGAGAGTTCTTGTGATGAAACTAGTATTGCGGTTTTGAAAAATGAAAGTGAGATTTTAAGTAACGTCATCGCAAGCCAAATCGAGAGTCACAAGCGTTTTGGTGGTGTTGTGCCTGAAGTTGCTAGTCGTCACCATGTTGAAGTAATTACAACTTGCTTTAAGGATGCTTTGGAAACTGCAGGCATTGAAGTTAGCGACTTAGATGCGGTTGCGGTCACATACGGACCTGGTTTGGTTGGTGCGATTCTGGTTGGAATGGCGGCTGCTAAAGCTTTTGCTTGGGCTAACAATTTGCCATTGATTCCAGTCAACCACATGGCAGGACACTTAATGGCGGCACGTGAAGTAAAAGAACTTCAATACCCATTGATGGCTTTATTGGTTTCTGGTGCTCACACAGAACTTGTCTATGTGTCTGAACCAGGTAATTATAAGATTGTTGGTGAAACACGTGATGATGCTGTAGGTGAAGCTTATGACAAAGTTGGTCGTGTGATGGGATTGACTTACCCAGCAGGACGTGAAATCGATCAATTGGCACATAAAGGAAAAGATATCTATGATTTCCCACGTGCGATGATCAAAGAAGACAATCTTGAGTTTTCATTCTCAGGGTTGAAATCAGCCTTTATTAATCTCCATCATAATGCGGCTCAAAAAGGTGAAACTCTATCAAATGAAGATTTGTCAGCATCATTCCAAGCAGCTGTTTTAGATGTTCTAATGGCTAAAACCAAAAAAGCTTTGGAGAAATATCCAGTTAAAACCCTTGTGGTAGCAGGTGGTGTGGCGGCAAACCAAGGCCTTCGTGAACGTTTAGCGGATGAAATCACAGAAGCAGAAGTTGTTATTCCGCCACTGCGTCTATGTGGTGATAATGCGGGAATGGTTTCACTAGCTGCAGCTATCGAATACGACAAAGGACATTTTGCAGGACTTGATTTAAATGCCAAACCAAGTCTAGTCTTTGATACATTGGATTAAATATAAATAAGCTCCTGAAAATTTCAGGGGCTTTTGATTTATTACCAGGTTTAGTAGTTTAATTTTGACATAAGTTTTTCGAGCTGAGAAACTTCATCTGTGGATAAGTTTGATAATAGCAAATCAGATTGTTGCTGTTCATATTCATGAAGTTGTGGATAAATGTCCATGGCTTTTTTTGTTGGGTAAACACGCTTGATTTTTTGATTAATAGAATCTTTCTTTAATTCAAAATAGCCAAGTTTAACAAGTTTTTTGATGGTTCTAAAGGCTGTTGTGCGATCAATTTGGACATTATCAGCTAATTCCCCTAAAAACATACCAGGTTGTTCACAGATACGAACGATATAGATATAAAGGTTATTATTTAAGCCAAATTCTTTAAAGTGATTGTTAGAATCTATTTGAATAGTACGCGTAATGTCACCAATAGTACGAATGATTTTAAACATCTTATCTCCTCGAATAAATTTTATCAAAAAAATATTGCATTTACAATAAAATACGCTATAATATGAGAAATATTATTGCAAATACAATTAAATAAAAGGGGAGAGTTTATGGAAATCAGAATTTTTGAGCCAAAATTTAATCAGTCAGTAAAAGAGATGATTTTAGATATTCAACAAAATGGATTTCTACTTCCAATCACGCTATCTGCTCAACCTGATTTATTGGATATTGAATGTTCATACCAAAATAAAGGTGGACAGCTTTAGGTGGCTGTGGATAGCAGCAGTGGTCATGTAATTGGATGTCTTGGTTTAGTTGCACTTAGAGATGGGAATGTTGCTTTAAAGAAAATGTTTGTTGCAAAACCTTATCGAAAATTAGGTTTAGGGAAAAAGTTATTAGAAGAATTTATTACTTATTGTTATGAAAATAGTAAAAAGGCGATATTTCTTGGAACAACATCCGATTTTGAAGCTGCTCAATATTTTTATCAAAAATCTGGCTTTAAAGAAATTACTTCGGCAGATTTACCTGAGGATTTTCCACGTTTAACTGTGGATAACTGTTATTACACTTATTACATTAACTAAAAAAGCAGACTACGTCTGCTTTTTTGGTGATAAAAACTTTTATCTTTCTAGATATATTACCAGCTGGCTTTTGTGACCCCAGGGATTTTTCCTTCGTGAGCAAGATTACGGAAGTTGATACGGCTCATGCCAAATTTTCGCATGTAAGCATGAGGACGACCGTCAATGCGGTCACAGTTTTTCAAGCGATTTGGATTTGAGTCGCGTGGTAATTTACGAAGAGCTTCGTAATCACCTTTAGCTTTTAGTTTGCAACGCAAGTCTTCGTATTGTTCAATGAGTTTTAATTGTTTATTGTATCTAGCGATTTTTGATTTTTTAGCCATAATATCTCCTTTTAGTTAACTGGTTAACAAAATTAATTATAACACTTTTATGTTAAGAATCAAGCGAAAAACCTTAACTAGTTAAATATTTTTTAAATATATAAAAAAGAAATCCAAAATTGGATTTCTCAGCAATTGTTAATAATGTAAACTTCCAGCAACCCAGCCTGTGCACAAGGCAACCGTGATATTAAAACCACCTGTGTGGGCATTGATATCAAGGACTTCGCCAGCAAAGTGCAAGCCAGGAACTTGCTTGCTTTCGAGAGTTTTAGGATTGATTTCTTTTAAGTCAACGCCTCCTTTGGTTACAAAGGATTTTGCGAGAGACATTTTTCCAGTGACCTTGATTGGTAAAGCTTTTATCTTATCCACAAGCTCTTTTTCTTGATTTGGGGTCAGTTGTTTGACTTTTTCAGGAAATGGCTGAGCAAAAAAGTTTGCTAAGCGCTCAGGGACAAGCATTTTAAGAGTATTCTTAAGGGATTTTTCACGATGTTCTTCTAAGAAGGCAAGAAGTTCTTCTGTGGATATATTGGGGATAACATCGAGTGTGATAGTTTCTCCACCTTTAATAAAACTAGACACGCGAAGCGCAGCGGGTCCAGATAGTCCAAAGTGGGTAAAGAGTAAATCATGTGTAATGTGATGTTTCTCATAAGATAGGCTGATATCGCTCAGAGAAATTCCCTGAAGTTCTTTGTGTGGAAAATCTGTTAATAAAGGACTTTCTGCTGCTTTAAGTTCGGTTAAGTTTAACTTGAAGTGACGAGCGATTTCATAGCCAAATCCAGTCGAACCAGTTGATGGATAAGCTTTCCCACCAGTTGTGACAATGAGTTTTTCACAGACAAACTCATCTGAAGCAGATCTGATGTGGAAAAGGTTATCGATTTTTTTCACAGAAACGACTTCGGTATTTGTTAAAACGATGCCTCCTAGTTCGCTAATTTTATGTGTTAGAGCATCGATGATTGTTTTGGATTTATCAGTTTTTGGGAAGACGCGCCCATGGTCTTCCACTTTTAAAGCAACGCCATTTTCTTCAAAGAAGCGCATAATATCATGGTTATCAAATTGAGAAAAGACACTGTAAAGAAAACGTCCATTGCCAGGGATGCCTTCCATCAGGTCATCGATAGTGCCGTTATTTGTGACGTTACAACGACCACCACCTGTACCAGCTAATTTTTTGCCGAGCCGTTTATTTTTTTCAATCAGTAATGTTTTGTAGCCATAATAGCTGCTGGAAATAGCAGCCATCATTCCAGCAGGTCCCCCGCCGATGATAATTGTATCGTATTTTTTCATATAATCATTGTAGCATAAAATATTTCTATCCCGTAGTCAAATGCTAATGGATATTTTTGAAATAGAGTAGCGAGTTTACAGAAAATAACAGAAAGTTGACACAGTTGCAAAAAAAGCCTATTAATTCAAGCTTTAAGCAGTCAAGTAACTGGCTAAAAATTGACAATCAAGTGTTCATATGTTATCCTTTTCATAAGTATTTCAATGTAAAAGAGGATATTATGGCAATCGAGAAAACAGTTAGTGAAATTGCTGAGATTCTAGGAGTTAGCCGCCAAGCGGTTAATAATCGTGTTAAGAATCTCTCAGAAGAAGATGTAGATAAAAATGAAAAAGGTGTTACAGTAGTTAATCGTAGCGGCTTGATCAAATTAGAAGAAATTTATAAAAAAACCATTTTTGAAGATGATCCAATTGACGAAGAAACAAAACAACGTGAACTTTTAGAAATTTTAGTTGATGAAAAAAATACAGAGATTACACGTCTCTATGAACAACTAAAAGCTAAGGACAAACAATTGGCTTCAAAAGATGAACAACTTCGAGTGAAAGATGTTCAAATCGGTGAGAAAGACAAGCAACTAGATCAACAACAACAATTGACACTAGCTGCTATGGAAGATAGCAAACGTCTTCAACTTGAACTTAATGAAGCTAAGGCTGAATTTGAAGAAATTCAAACAAAAACAGAAGAAGCTATTCAAGAGCAAGAAGAACAAGCAGCCGCTCCGAAAGGATTGTTTGCTCGTCTCTTTGGTAAAAAATAGGCTTATTAGGCGGAGCTGGGACGAAAGTTCCAGCTTGTTTTATAAAGAAAAGATGATATTTTTAGGGAGGAATTATGGAAAAGCTATCTGAGTATATTGCCTTTGACTTGGAATTTAATACTGTTGCTGAAATCAGTCATATTATTCAGGTTTCTGCTGTAAAATTTCGAGATGGTGTAGAAGTTGACAACTTTGACACTTATGTTTACACAGATGTGCCTTTACAATCTTTTATTAATGGTTTGACAGGAATCACGTCTGAAAAAATTGCTAAGGCGCCAAAATTAGATAAAGTCTTGGCTAATTTTAAAGATTTTGTTGGCAAAACAGCTCTCGTTGGCTACAATGCTTTGAAATCAGACCTTCCTTTGTTAGCTGAAAATAATTTAGACTTGATAGAGCTTTACAAGGTTGATTTGTATGATGAAGCTTATGAACGTCGTAGCTCAGATTTAAATGGTATTGCTAATCTTAAATTAACAAGTGTTGCTGACTTTTTAGGAATATCTGGTCACGGGCATAATTCTATGGAAGATGCTCGCATGACAGCACTAGTTTATGAGAAATTTATGGAATTTGATGAGAATAAATCTTATTTGATTCAGCAAGAAGAGGAACATGGTGACAATCCATTCGCTGCTTTGGGTGACTTTTTTGACTAAGAGCTCTGCTATTTTTTCAAAAACCGAAAAAATCATCTAAGGTAACCCCTTACTTGTGACGTTGGGGCATGTCCTATAATAAGGGCAGAAAGGAGGTGAAAGGAATGTCTCGCTCTTATACAACTGGCGATTTGGCGAAGTTGGCAGGTGTTTCAGTTCGCACGGTCCAATATTATGATAAACGTGGTATTTTGTCGCCATCTGATTTGACAGAAGGTGGACGTCGTATCTATACTGAGAGTGATTTGGAACGTCTGCGCATGATTTGTTTCTTACGAGAAATAGATTTTCCAATCGAGCAAATTAAGCGTCTTTTTGCTGAAAAAAATGCTAAGCAGGTTTTAGAACTTCTTCTCGTAGAACATATCAAAGAAACTAAAGAGCAACTTGCAGAAAAGAAAGCTAAACTTGACATTGCTGTAAACTTGCTTGACAGAGTTAAGAGCCAGTCAGGACAATCACTAGAATTTTTAACAGACATTTCTCTTACCATGAAAAATCAATTAGTTTGGCGTCGTTTGCAAAAACGGATGTGGATTAGTAATCTAGCAACGATTCTTATTTTTGTTCTTTGTGTTGCTTGGCTTACAAGTCGTCCACAATCTGTTGTTTGGCAAGGTGTTGGTATCGGTATTGGTTTGGTGTATGTTGGCATATTATTAACATTGTCTTATCATTTTTTACGTAAAATAGCTTATATCTGTCCCAATTGCCACCAACTTTTTCAACCAACGTATAGGGAATTCGTATTTGCTCGTCATACTCCTAAAACGCGAAAATTAACTTGCCCACATTGTCATGAAAAATCTTATTGTTTAGAAACAGCAAAAGAAGCTTAAAAAGCTCGAACCTGTTAAGGTTCGAGCTTTTTTGATTATGTCATTAAAATGGTAATTTTCCTGCAAATGCGCCTAGTGTTTTTTGTGTGGCATCATCGATTTTAGAAAGTGCATCGTTGATTGCTTGTGTTGTCATGTCTTGAAGTGTTTCAACATCATCTGGGTCAACGATAGCATCTTTGAATGAGATGTTCACCAATTTTTTATCACCTGTAAACTCAACAACAACTAAATCTTGAGATGATTTTCCAGTGAAAGTTGTACTAGCAAGTTCAGATTGTTTTTTCTCCATTTGTTTTTGGAGTTTTTGAGCCTGACGCATCATATTTTGCATATTCATCATAATATTTTTGTGATTCCTTTCGTAGCAAGGGGTTAGACCCTCTTGTCAAATTTTCATTGCCTTATGTTTCTTTTTGAGTATTTCTTAAAGCTTTATTTATTATAGCATTTTTTGAAGTAACTGCCTATTTTAACTGTGTGATAAGAGTGAGCGTTTGGTAATGATTTTACAAAAACTTTACAAAAGTATGGTAATAGATTTGATGTTGGCTTTCTATAATGGTCATTGTAAAGAATTTAAAGGAGAACATCATGAAAAAATGTAAATTGTTTTCGGTACTGGCCCTAGCTGGCTTAACAGCTCTAGTGGGACTTTCAGCTTGTAGCAAATCAAACGGGGACTCTTCATCTGCATCTGGTAACATCAGCGTTGTTTCCCGTGAAGATGGGTCTGGGACACGCGGTGCTTTTGTTGAACTTTTCGGAGTTCAAAAAGAGCAAAATGGTGAAAAAGTTGATTTGACAACGGACAAAGCCATTGTTACTAACTCGACCTCTGTTATGCTAACGACAGTAGCTGGAGATAAGTCAGCTATTGGCTATACTTCGCTAGGTTCTTTGGATGATACCGTCAAGGTTCTGAAAATTGATGGTACTGAGGCAAGTGTTGCCAATATTAAAGCCGGAAGCTACAAGATTTCTCGACCATTTAACATTGTGACTAAAGATAAGATAAGTGAGGCTGCTCAAGATTTCATCAACTTTATTTTAAGTTCTGATGGTCAAGCTGTCGTAGAAGAAAATGGTTACATTCCACTTGACGATACCAAAGCCTATCAATCTTCAGTTGATTCTGGCAAGGTTGTGGTTTCAGGATCAAGCTCTGTCACACCAGTTATGGAAAAATTAAAAGAAGCTTATAGCAAAGTCAATTCTAAGGTTGAAGTAGAGATTCAACAAAGCGACTCCTCAACAGGTATCACAAATGCAATCGAGGGAACAGCTGATATTGGAATGGCGTCACGTGATTTGAAAGATGAAGAAACATCTAAAGGAGTCAGCTCAACGGTTATTGCGATAGATGGTATTGCTGTTATTGTTAATAAAGATAACAAAGTTGATGGCTTAACAAGCGAACAAGTCAAGACTATTTTTACAGGTAAGACAACAAGCTGGAACGGTCTTTCAGACTAAGGGGTCATGAATGAATCATACAAAAGAAAAAATGATGCAAGCGGTATTTTTTCTTACCGCCTGCATTTCTGTTCTATCCGTGCTACTAATCTGCATCTTTTTGTTTTCGAGTGGGATTCCTGCTATTCATCAAATTGGTTTAGGTAACTTTCTTTTCGGAACTGTATGGAGACCGGCTAACAACCTTTTTGGTATTTTTCCAATGATTGTCGGTTCACTTTATGTGACAGCAGGGGCGCTTATTATTGGGGTACCTGTTGGAGTTTTGACAGCGGTTTTTATGTCTTCTTTTTGTCCAGAAGCCATCTATAGACCGCTCAAGGCGGCTATTAACCTCATGGCAGGGATACCATCGGTTGTTTATGGTTTCTTTGGTTTGGTTGTTTTAGTTCCCTTTGTTCGTGATAACATCGGTGGCTTTGGAATGGGGGTATTTACCGCTTCAATTTTGCTTGGTTTGATGATTTTACCAACTATTATCAGTGTCTCTGAGGCTGCTATTCGTGCTGTTCCTAGATCCTATTATGAAGGTGGTTTAGCTCTGGGGGCTTCCCATGAGCGTAGCATCTTTTTTGCAGTACTGCCAGCAGCTAAGCGGGGAATTTTGGCATCTGTCATTTTAGGGATTGGACGCGCAATCGGGGAAACTATGGCAGTTATCATGGTTGCAGGTAACCAAGCTGTCTTGCCAGATTCCTTGACATCAGGGGTCAGAACTATGACAACCAATATTGTTATGGAGATGGGGTACTCTAGCGGTCTTCACAGAGAGGCTCTTATAGGGACAGCTGTTGTTCTTTTTATATTTGTCCTAATCATTAACATCAGCTTTTCGTTGTTACATAAAGAGGAGTAGACATGGAAAATATCAATCACCATAGCTTCAAGCAAGATTGGCAGTCACGCCGACGGGACCTGGTATCATTAATGTTGTATTTGTTAGTTTATGGTGCTGCCTTGATAACATTTGTCGGAATTGCTTTCACGGTCGGATATATTCTGGTCAAAGGCTTGCCCAATTTAAACATGAGTTTGTTTGCTTGGACTTACAATAGTGAGAATGTATCGTTGTTACCGGCCTTAATCAATACAGTTTTTATGACCATTTTGGCATTAAGTGTTGCCGTACCTATTGGTATAGGGGCCTCTATTTACTTGGTAGAATATGCGCGTCGTGATAACCCTTTTGTTAGTGTTATCCGGATTGCAACTGAAACGCTCTCTGGGATTCCCTCCATTATCTATGGACTGTTTGGCGCTCTTTTCTTTGTTAAGTTTGCTCACATGGGACTTTCCTTGCTGTCAGGAGCTGTTACACTTAGTATCATGATTTTGCCACTGATTATGCGAACAACAGAAGAAGCTTTGCTTTCAGTACCAGACTCCTATCGTGAAGGGGCTTTTGCACTTGGGGCGGGTAAACTTAGGACAATTTTTAAAATTGTCCTTCCTAGCGCCATGCCAGGAATTTTTTCAGGAATTATTTTAGCGATTGGGCGAATTGTGGGAGAATCAGCCGCCTTGATTTTTACAGCAGGTACGGTTGCTGAAGTGGCGAAAAGTATTTTCAGTTCGTCACGGACTTTGGCTGTACATATGTATGCTATCTCAGGAGAGGGACTTTATGTCAATCAAACCTACGCTACAGCAGTGGTTCTCTTAGTATTAGTTATTATCATTAATCTAGTGTCAGGTTTGATTGCTAGACGATTAGGAAGTAAAACAAGCGATGAATAAAATAGAAATTAAAAATTTGGATCTCTACTACGGAGACTTCAAAGCTTTAAAAAACATTAATCTGGAAATTGCCAGCAATGAAATTACAGCTTTCATTGGTCCATCAGGATGTGGAAAATCGACCTTGCTAAAAAGTCTTAACCGAATGAATGACTTGGTGAAAAATTGCCGCATTACCGGAGAGGTCACATTAGATAAAGAAAATGTTTACCGTGATTTAGACATCAATGTCCTTCGTAAAAAAGTAGGTATGGTTTTCCAAAAACCCAATCCATTTCCGATGAGCATCTATGACAACATTGCCTTCGGGCCTAGAACTCACGGTATTCACAATAAAGTTCAATTGGATGAAATTGTGGAGCGTTCCTTAAAACAAGCCGCTATCTGGGACGAAGTCAAAGATCGCCTCAATAAATCTGCTCTTGGTATGTCTGGTGGTCAACAGCAACGGCTTTGCATTGCTAGAGCTTTGGCCATTGAACCTGAAGTTCTCCTCATGGATGAACCAACAAGTGCCTTAGATCCGATTTCAACAGCAAAAATTGAAGATTTGGTTATTGAACTCAAGAAAAAATATACTATCGTCATGGTGACCCACAACATGCAACAAGCTGTGCGGATTTCCGACAAGACGGCCTTCTTCTTATTGGGCGAAATTGTTGAGTACAATAAAACAAGCCAACTATTTTCAATGCCACAAGACGAACGCACAGAAAATTATATAACAGGGAGATTCGGATGATACGCTCAGCCTTTGAAAATCAACTGCATGCACTCAATACCAATTTAATTTTGATGGGGTCGTTATGTGAGGAAATTATTTCAAAATCCTTAATGCTCATCAGTGAAAATGATCAGCATCTGGTTAATGATGTTGGCAAAACTTATCAAAAAATTGAGCAGATGGAAAGAGATATTGAATCACAATGTCTTAAGTTACTGCTTCGTCAACAGCCGGTTGCCAAGGATTTGCGACGTATTTCAGCTGCTTTGAAAATGGTTTATGATATGAAGCGTATTGGTGCTCAATCTGCTGAAATTGTTGATATTATTGGTGATGGTCATGTTCATGAAGGAGCTGAGTTTCGTCATCTCAAGCAAATGGTCAAACACGTTGTCCATATGGTAACAGATAGTGTGGATGCCTTTGTCCATGATGATGAGACTTTAGCTTTAAAAGTTATCCAAAAAGATGTCACAGTGGATAAAGAATTTGATACAATAAAGGCAAGTTTAATTGCCCATATTGCTGAACTTGGAAATGATGGTGAATATACTATTGATGTTTTGATGATTGCCAAATATTTGGAAAGAATTGGTGACCATACCGTCAATGTCGCTAAGTGGGTAATTTTTTCAATCACTGGTGAACTGAATGGAGAAGAAACATGATTTACTGCGTTGAAGATGATGATGATATTCGAGAACTGATGCTTTATACTTTACGAACAGCAGGGTTTGAGGCTCAGGGGTTTCCTGACTCCGTTCTATTTTGGAAAGCCATGGAAGAAGAGCAACCTAAGCTTATACTGTTAGATATCATGTTGCCTGTAGATGATGGATTGACCATTTTAAAATCCCTACGATCAAATGGTATGACAAAAGATATTCCAGTAATCATGACAACTGCTAAAGGAACAGAATTTGATAAAGTCAAAGGATTAGATTTGGGTGCCGATGATTATTTGGTTAAGCCGTTTGGTATGATGGAAATGATTTCTCGCATCAAAGCAGTTCTCAGACGTACATCCAATCAGGAACAGGAAACTCATTTGACAATAAAAAACCTCTCTCTGGATGCAAAGAATTACACGGTTAGAAATAATGGACAAAAAATCGAATTAACTTTGAAAGAATTTGATCTGCTATCTTTATTGATGTTAAATCCTGGCCGTGTTTTTACGCGGCAAGAACTTTTGGATAAAGTTTGGGGAGAACACTTTATCGGAGAAACACGGACAGTTGATGTTCATATTGGAACCCTTCGTATGAAGCTTGGAGATGCTAGTCATCTGATTAAGACAGTTCGTGGTGTTGGTTATCGTTTGGAGGTAACAGATGATTAAGAAAATCTTTCGTTCAACTTTTTTTGCCACGCTAGGTGTTCTTCTTGTAACTCTATTTATGGTTGTTGGCTTGCTTTATGGCTACTTTACTCAAGTACAAAAGGAACAGTTGCAGACAGAGACAGCCTTAGCTGCTCAAGGGGTTTCTCTGGAAGGCCAAGATTATTTTAATGAGCTCAAGATGTCAAATGTCAGAATCACTTGGGTTGACAATCAAGGAAAAGTTCTCTATGATAATGAGTCTGATGCACAGATCATGGACAATCATGCTAATAGAGAAGAAATCAAAGAAGCTTTGAAAGATGGTTACGGTGAGAGTGTTAGATACTCGAAAACCTTAACCACTCAGTCACTTTATTCTGCTCAGCGCTTGGATAATGGAACCGTTATTCGCTTATCTGTTACTAGACACAGTATTTTAGTGCTTTTATTTCGTATGTTCCAGCCTTTGGTTCTTATTCTTGTATTGGCCTTCTTACTCTCTCTGTGGCTTTCACACTCTATTGCTAAGAGTATTGTGTTACCATTGAATCGACTGGATCTTGACCATCCGCTTGAAAATGATGCCTATGAAGAAATTTCACCCCTTCTAAGACGGATTGCCAGACATCAAAAGGAAGTCACTGAGCGGGAAGTTGTGATAGAACAACGTCAATCAGAATTTGATACCATTATTTCTAAAATTAAAGAAGGTATGATTTTGTTAGACAATAACTGTCGTATCATCAGTATCAACCAAGCAGCACAGGATATTTTGCAGACTGATCAAACTTGTTTAGGTAAAGATATGTTGCAAATTCTCCGTAACCTGTCACTAAATAATTGGCTAGAAAAAGGTCTTCAGGGTCGCAAACAAGAAGGGGTTTTGCAATTAGATGACGCGCATTACAAAGTTATGGTACGTCCTATTCACTCTGAGGATAAGGTGACTGGTTTAGCAATTCTTTTCTTTGATGTTACAGAGCAACTTCAGGCAGAGCAGCTGCGCCGCGAATTTACGGCAAACGTTTCTCATGAACTGAAAACGCCGTTACATTTGATTTCTGGATATTCTGAAATGCTGGCTAGTGATGTTGTTGCGCAAAAAGATGTTCCACAATTCGCTGAGAAAATCCACAGTGAGTCTCAACGTATGATCCAATTGGTAGAAGATATTATTAAACTGTCACATCTTGATGAGTCAGAAGAGTTAGCTATGGAACCCGTCAATCTCTATCAGATATCAGAGGAAGTTTTAGATAGTTTATCTGCTAAGGCAAATGAGCGTCATATCAACTTGCATTTATTAGGGGAACCAGCTTATATTACTGGTAACCATGCCCTTATTCATTCTTTGATTTATAATCTTTGTGATAATGCTATCATCTATAACCGTGATAAGGGGGATGTGACTGTCGATATCACTTCGAATGAGGACGATATTGTTCTGACAGTACAGGATACTGGAGTTGGTATCGCCAAAGATGAGCAGGAACGCATTTTTGAGCGTTTCTATCGAGTTGATAAGAGTCGCTCGAAGAAGTTGGGTGGCACTGGTTTGGGGCTCTCCATTGTTAAGCACGCAGTCAATCAACATCATGCTGATATTAAGGTGGAAAGTCAGCTAGGATTAGGAACTAAAATGACTGTGACCTTTTATAAGTAACCCTCTTTGAAAATTAAACCCAGACGTTTGTGACTTGATTTGAGGTGTGAAAATCTTCAACGGAAGTTTTTAGCTTATTATTCCAAATTATAAAATAACGGAGTTTTATCTGAATCTACGTCACCCAGTCTAATTTTGATTTTCGTTGAGTATAAAAACACAAAAACCTCCTCTTGTTCATAAGATATAGAGGAGGTTTTTGTATGAGATGATATTCTTTGATTTTTTAAAGTAAGCAGGGGTCTTATTAAAATTTGTAAACCTATGTGATAGATTAGAAAGGATTTTTTCTTCTAAGAATGATAGGAGGATGCTTATGTGTCAAAGCCTCACGTTATTCTCTATAGGAATTTCCAAAGTTGATTTGTCTAAATCAACTGTCAAAATGTAATTGCTATTGTCACGGATAGTGTGCTCAAAGTCTGTTGTGTAGAGAAGTACGCGGAGAGTGTCGCCTTTTTTCAATTTGTAGATGCTTGGTTGAAGGGTGAAATCAATGGTCATCCATTCATTGGCAGGGATATCTTCAATTGTTAACAAATCTGTACGATTTTGAAGATTTAGAACACCTTTTGTGATGACACGTTCTCTGGTTTTGGTAAATGGCAATTCTTTGAGAGCTTCACGTGAGAAATTGCGTCCATTATCAATAGCGTATAAATCAAGTACAGAAGGAACATCTTTAAAACGTTTCTTTTCGCCATAGTCTAAGACTTGGGCAGACAGAATTCCTTTATTTTCACTAGATTTGACGGTTAGATGTAGAGTGATTTGCCCATTGATATGGTAATCGTGTTCAATTGGTAAATCGAGGCAAATGGCATTTGCTTTTCCAGTAAATAACTCACTCTTGAAAGTTCTGAAATTCTTGCTATAACGTTCAAATTCAGCTTTGGCGTAATGATTGTCAATGATTTTTTGGTCTGTACCAAGGGCTAAAGTTGATTGATTGTTACTGCCAAATTCAGCTAAGCTTGTCCAAGCTTGTTCTTGGCTATTATCTTGCCAGATAAGTGTTGGCAAAACGAAATGATTATCTTGACCTAAGAGTTTTTGAGAGAGCAAAGCATTCATACTTTCACGAAAATCAATAGATTGCCAGTTGTGCATGTAGACATGTTCTCCATTGTGAAGGAAGGCATGCTTTTCAACAGAGCTTGGCAATGCGTTAAAAATGTTAAAAATGTGACGCGGTTTAACGTTCCAGTCTTGAAGACCATGTGTGTAAACACAAGTGGCTTTCACTTTATCAGCATGAGGAAGATAGTTACGGTCATGCCAGAACTGATTATAATCACCAGAAGTACGATCAAGTTCTGAAGATTGTTCATCTAAAAGTTCTTGATAGTGTGAGTTGTTACGGAGATAATCACCAGAAAGCAAATTACGTGAGTAAGTCAATTCGGTAAGGACATCGAGGTCTTCACCAGGGTAACCACCAGGGCTGCAGACAAGACCATTTTCACGGTAGTAGTCATACCAAGATGAAATAGCTGATTCGGCAATGATGACTTTTAGTCCTTCAACGCCGGTTGTGGCAAGGGCAGTTGACATAGTTCCGAGATAAGATTTACCAGTGGTACAAACTAAACCATTTGACCAATCAGCTAGCACTTTTTGATCACGACGGTGGCTAGAAAAGGCGATTGCTCTGCCATTTAACCAATCGATAACAGCTTTAAAACTTTCTACCTGAGCGTAGTCACCACTTGTCATAAAACCATTTGAACCAGCAGTCCCTACTCCTGAAACGTAAATATTTGCAAATCCACGAGCTAAGAAATAGTCATTCAAGGTATAAGGATCGATAAAGCTAAAACTTTCTTCAGCATCACCGACTGGAAGGTCTAGCTCAGGAGTTTCAAGTGGCTCGAAGTTACGTGTCTCCACACTGATTTTACCTGCTTGCTTGATAGCTAAGTTGCCTTCCATTTTGTAAAGTTTTTTATCGTTAGCAACGATATTTGTCCCTTCGTGATAAGGGCTAGCAGTCATCATTGTTGGTACTTTGTGGCTAGTTTTAGGACGAATGATATTAACTTTAACCAAATCTAATTGACAATCATTGTCAGTATCAAGCGGAGCTTGTACATAAACAACTTCACGAATTAAATCATTTGTATTAAAGGTTGCTAAAGATTTACCATTGAAAAAATGATAATCATTATCAACTGGGATAAGTCCTTTACTAATCAAGTCATCAAGCAAAGTCATACCATTTTTTTGACGACTAAGAAGAAGCTGGTAAAGTGCCTCGATGATGTGACCTTTTTGGTAATTGATTGGAAAATCGATTTTCTCTAAAAAGTCAGTTGTATCTGTAAAATCAACGTGTGGTGTGAATCCGAGTAATTGAAGGGTGATGGTATAAAAAATATCTGCCGTTAGAGGACGATCAGATTTAAAAAATGTCAGTAAATCTGTCTCAAAATCTGCAATAAGATTGTGAAGTGGGTAATCCGTGTCTTTATAATTAAAGAAAATCTTACGACAGAAGTGCTCCAGTGTCTCTTTATCAGATTGACGTTTGTTAAGCTCAAATCCAAGAGCTTGTAATTCTTGTTCACAAGTATCGGCAGGCCTTGGTATGTAAGAGAATTGGTTATATTTCATGAAAATTTCTCCTTCTAAAAGTAAACGTTTTAATTTTACAGATAACCTTTACATTATCTATTATACTTGATAAAATGTTAGTTGTCTAAGCTATATTTTTTTTTGGAGGAAACAAAAAGACATGGACTTTTCATGGACTGTGAAATACATCACAGAATTTATCGGGACAGCTTTACTCATCATTCTTGGTAATGGTGCAGTTGCTAATGTGGAACTTAAGGGGACAAAAGGGAATAACTCTGGGTGGGTTATCATCGCACTTGGGTATGGTTTTGGTGTTATGATTCCTGCACTCATGTTTGGTAACGTTTCAGGTAACCACATTAATCCAGCCTTCACACTTGCACTTGCAGTTTCAGGTTTGTTTGACTGGTCACACGTTCCACAGTACATCATTGCTCAATTACTTGGTGCAATGTTTGGTCAATTGCTTGTCGTTATGACACACAAGCCATACTACCTTAAAACTGAAAATCCAAATGCTATCCTTGGTTCATTCTCAACTATCTCAGCTGTTGACGACGGTACAAAAGAAAGTCACAAAGCTGCTTGGATTAATGGTTTCTTGAATGAGTTCCTAGGTTCATTCGTACTTTTCTTCGGTGCTATGGCACTTACTAAAAACTACTTCGGTGCAGAATTAGTTGCAAAATTGACTGCTGTAGGTTATGATGCTTCTACAGCTGCAACTCAAGTTGCTCCTTTCACTACAGGTTCACTTGCTGTTGCTCACTTAGGACTTGGTTTCCTTGTAATGACACTTGTTGCATCACTTGGTGGTCCTACTGGTCCTGGTCTTAACCCTGCACGTGATCTTGGTCCACGTATCGTCCATGCGTTGCTTCCAAAATCAATTCTTGGTGAATATAAAGGCGATTCTAAATGGTGGTATTCATGGGTACCAGTTGTAGCTCCAATCCTTGCTGGTGTAGCTGCAGTTGCCTTGTTCAAATTCTTATACCTATAAGATAACCAGATAATAAACCAGAAAAGAACCTTCGGGTTCTTTTTTATTATGCCAGGAGAGCATAATTTCTTGTCAAACTGACTATTTTTTTCTAAAATAGAAAAGGCTCGGTCCTTATTTTTGTAAGAACTTGTACAACATAATCTAACAAAAAACACTGTGAGGAGATAATTATGACTTTATTTAACGGAGTCACGTTTAGGCATCCCGTTTTACGTATCAACAATCGTGATCATAACATCGATTTTTATCAAAAATTAGGCTTTAAGTTAGTGAATGAAGAAAATGCTATTGCTGTATTTTCAACAAAACAACGAAATGCTCATTTTGTCATTGAAGAATCACCAGCACCAGATACTTGTGCTGTTGAAGGTGACAAAAAGATTAATAGAATTGTCGTTAAAATTCCTAAAGCAGCTGAGATTGAAGGTATTTTAGGTAACGGCATCGATGTGGAACGACTTTTCAAAGGTAAACGTGGTTATGCTTTTGAAACAGTATCTCCAGAAGGTGACCTTTTCCTCTTGCATTCAGAAGATAACATCCATGAATTAAGAGAAATTGAGAACAAAACATTTCCTGAAAATGATGATTTAAAAGAAGTTTCTGAGTTCCATTTTGAAAGTTTGACACTAAATGTTGCTGACAAAGCTGGCACACAAGCCTTTTATCAAACCGTATTCGGAGGTAAATTGCCGTTAGATCTTCAGTTTGAACAAGGAAATGGAGCAAATTTAACTGTTGATCCTCAAAAAACATGGGATTTAGAAATCCTAGAATTTAAGGTTCCTAAGAACTACAATCTTAAAGCTTTGGCTGATTATTTAGAGGCTAAAGGACAATCTATCTATTTAGATAAAAAAGAAAGTGTTTTGGTTCTTTCAGATCCTAGTCAAGTTGAAATTTGGTTTATCAAATGACAGATTTGCTAGACATTATCAATGATCAAATTGATCGCAATATTTATCATGGAGCTAGTTTAGCTCTTTTTAAAGACAATCAATGGACAGAGCATTATATTGGAACGATTGATGGTAAGGCTCCTGTTGTTCCTGATTTAATTTATGATTTGGCCTCTGTATCTAAGGTTGTTGGTGTCGGAACGGTTCTTATTTCGCTCGTTCGCGAAGGAAAGTTGGATATTGATGCGCCACTTAAGCAGTACTATCCTGATTTTCATGAGGAAAAACTGACGCTTCGCCAGCTCTTAACACATAGCAGTGGAATTAATCCTTTTATTCCGAATCGTGATGCACTTAACGCCAAGGAGTTAAAAGAGGCTATTAATCACATTACGGTAGAAGATAAAAAAGATTTCTTGTACACAGATATTAACTTTTTATTACTTGGTTTCATGTTAGAAGGTATTTTTGGGAAATCTTTAGATGGGATTTTCAAAGAAACTGTCTTTGAACCTTTTGACATGACTAAGACAGGTTTTGGACCAGTTAAAGGTGCTGTGCCAACGGTAGCAGGGATTTCTGACGGAGTTGTCCATGACCCTAAAGCTAAGGTGCTTAAAAATCACGCTGGCTCAGCTGGGCTATTTTCTAATCTAGCTGATCTTGAAAAGCTGTGTCAGCATTATCTGACGGATGATTTTGCGAGTGATATTTGGCAAAACTTTAGTCATGCTAATAAGGAACGTTCACTTGCTTGGAATAAAGAAGGAGATTGGCTAGACCACACGGGTTATACGGGGACTTATGTGGCTAGTAACCATAAAGAGCAAAAAGCGGCTATTTTCTTAACTAATAGGACCTATTCTTACGATGACCGTCCGCTTTGGATTAAAGAACGTCAGAAAATTTCTAACTGGATTCAGGAAAATTTTTAAAAAGATTGCTATTATTGTGAAAACGTTTTAATTTTTCTCGGCTTTTTTAGCGTGAAAGTGCTATAATGAAAGTAACCAGATAAAAGGAGGATAAGGTTATGGCAGATGTACTTACTGTTGTTTTCAATATTGAAAGTGAAGCTTATCAAGCATTTTCAGAATTAAAAGCTTTCAAGCAAGACAACCACACCCAAATCGCACAAATTGCCTTGGTCAAGAATGAAAATGGTAAAATCACTATCAAAGATTCTGTTGATTTCGATGACACCAGCCGTGAATATGCAACGATTGGTGGCATTGTTGGTGGTTTGATTGGTATCTTGAGTGGACCAATTGGTGTTATTCTCGGCTATGGTATCGGAAGTCTTGCTGGTGCTGCAAGTGGTAGTATGACAGACGCTACTGACAATAGCTTGATTGAAGAAGTGACAACTAAGTTACTTGATGGCGATGTTGCTGTTATTGCTTTGGTGCATGAAGAGGACGAAAATATATTGAACCATGTCTTTGCTCCTTATAAGACTAATATTATGCGTTGGGATGCTGTTGCCCTTGCTCGTGAAGTTGAACTTGCAGGTCAAGTTCAAGATGAACTTTATGATAAGGTTCAAGAAGACATGAATGAACGTCGTGTCAATCATTTAAAAGAGCAGGGAAATGATATTGCAGAAGCCATTAAGGCTAAATTCCGTCGCTTAAGAGGAAAAGAATCCTAAGCAGTCAGATATACTATTCATCTCTAAACAGTGAAAATAAACACTCTTGACTTTTGGTCAGGAGTGCTTTTTATTTTATAAAGTTTTCATCATACTGATATGTTGGATGCCTGCTTCCTCAAATTCTTCACCAAAAGGAATAAAGCCAAGTTTATCGTAAAAGCCTTTTGCTGTTAACTGCGCATGAAGAATCATTTCTTTAAATCCTTGTTGTTTACAAAAAGTGATGACTTCTTCTAGAAGGTGTTTTCCCAAATGCTTTCCTTGTTGGTCAGGAAGAACAGCCATGCGCTGCAAGGTGGCTTTGCTGTGGTCTTGATTTGGCAAAATACGGCAGGTAGCGACAGCATTTCCTAAGTCATTATAAAGAACAAAATGCAGGCAATAAGCTTCGCTTTCATCGATTTCAAGAGATAAAGGAACGCCTTGACCTTTTACAAAAACGATTTGACGGATTTTCATGGCATCTAAATAGGTGTTTGAAAGTGTGTTTCTGGTTTGTTTGATTTTCATAGCTCTATTTTAAGGACAAAAAAAGACTCTGTCAACTGACAAAGTCTTTTTCGATATTTATTATTTAGCAGCAACAGTTTCAGCAACATCATCCATTGAAAGAACTTCGTGGAAGACGCGTTGTGTCAATTCTGTCTTTTGTTCTTTAGTAAGGTATTTAGTGTTGACACAGTAACCTGAGATACGAACGATAACATCTTCACCATTCATAATCTTGTCATAAACATCTTTAAGGTCCATGACGTTCAAGTTAACGTGTTGTCCACCGTTTTCGAAGTAACCATCAAGGATAGTTACCAAGTTATCAACTTGTTCATCAAATGTCTTACCAAGAGCGCGTGGAGAAACTTGAGTTGTAAGTGAGATACCGTCTGCAGCATATGAGAAGTCAAGGCTTGCAAGAGAGTTCAAGTTTTGCAACCAACCACCACGAGCTTTGTTAGATGGGTTGGCACCTGGTGAGAAGAATTCAAGTTTAGAAAGGTTTACGGTACCATCTTCGTTGAGGTAAACACCTTTGTGAACTGGAGAGTTACCAGTTTGTTTAGAGTAAGCGACGTTTGAAGTGATTGTAAGAAGTGATACAGTAGCTTCAGCGTTCTTGTAAAGTTCGTGGCTACGAAGATGAGTAGTGTAAGCTTCTACCAACCATTCAGCAAGTTCGTTAGAACGAGGATCATCTTCACCCCAACGAGGGAAGTCACCAGTTGTTTCGTAGTCGTAAATGTAACCATCTTCGTCACGGATTGGTTTAACAGTAGCGTATTTGATTGCTGACAAAGTATCAACGGTATTAGCGAAACCACAGATACCGAATCCCATGTTGGCACGTTGTTTAGTTGGCAAGAATGCCATTTGAACAGCTTCGTAGTTGTATTTATCAGTCATGTAGTGAATGATGTTAAGGGCATCTACGTAAGTTGAAGTCAACCAATCAAGAGATTTTTCAAAGTTAGCTTTGACCGTTTCGAAATCAAGGATTTCGTCACGAACTGGTTCGATGTCAAATACTTTGTAGTCTTTGTGAACATCATCGTAACCACCGTTCAAACCAGTAAGAAGAGCTTTAAGGACGTTTACACGAGCACCAAAGTATTGGATGTTGTGACGTTGTTCTTCGTTTTCTGGGTCAAGTGGTGATACACAACATGAGATACATGACATTTCACCGTAACCATCTTTAGCCATTGTTGTCACACCCTCGTATTGGATTGAAGAGTGTTTGTGTGACATTTTCATACAGTAGCGACGGAATGAATATGGCAATTTATCAGTCCAAAGAACTGTCAAGTTTGGTTCTGGAGCGTTACCGATATTATCAAGTGTGTGCAAGAAACGGTAGTCCATTTTAGTAACACGGTGACGACCGTCAGCACCCATACCAGCCATAGATGTAGTGATGAATGTTGGGTCACCAGAGTAAAGCTCGTCGTAAGCTTTAGTACGAGCAAATTTTACAGTACGAAGTTTCAAGACAAAGTCATCGACAAATTCTTGGATTTCTGATTCTGTGAAAGTACCACGAGCAAGGTCACGTTCAGCAAAGATATCAAGAACGATTGGCACACGTCCAAGAGAAGTAGCAGCACCGTTGATAACACGACATACGGCCATGAAGGCGATGTTTACCCATTGGATAGCTTCTTTAACGTTCATGGCTGGTTTACGGACATCAACACCGTAAAGGTCACCAAGTTTAACAACTTCACCAAGAGCTTGGTATTGCATGTTAACTTCTTCGCGAAGACGAATAGATTCTTCGTCGATTTCTGTGATAGCGTTCCAGTCGTTAACTTTTTCTTGCATCAAGTAGTCTGCACCATAAAGAGCAAGACGAGCATAAACACCGATGATACGTCCGCGTGAGTAAGCATCTGGAAGACCAGTTACTGTGTGAGCGTGACGGGCACGGCGAATATTAGATGTATAAGCGCGGAAAATTCCGTCATTTACTGTAGTAGTGTATTTTGTGAAAATTTCATGAACAGCAGGATCTGGTTCATAACCATGTTCTTTAAGTGCTGTTTCTGCCATACGGATACCACCTTTTGGCATGAAATTCAATTTGAATAACTCATCATTTTGAATACCGTAGATTAATTCATCGTCTTTTGAAATATAGCCGGCAGGAATATCTGCGATTGATGTTGGACGAGTGTCCATTGGGAAACGCGTTGCTTCGTATTTAGCTTTAGTGTCTTCAATGATTTTCTTGATTTTAAGAGAGCGTTCAGTAGCTGGCGCTAAGAAGCTTTCATCACCATCATATGGTGTGTAGTTAGCTTGAACGAAGCGAGAAACGCTGGCTTTTTCTTTCCAGTCAGTACCTTTAAAGCCTTCCCAGGCTTTTTCAAAAACATCTGCATTTGTTTTAACAGTCGCCATAATGAGATTTCTCCTTAAATTCTAGTAACAAGTCATCTGTTACATTTACAAGTATAAGTGTAGCACAAAGGAAGCGTTTTCCCAAGCAAAAAAATTGGAAAAAACAAGAATCTTTTCTAGTACAGTTTTAAAAACTAAGATAACTGTACTAGAAAATTGTAAGTTTTGCTTGAGAGCAATGAAAATTGTTATAATAGAGTCAGAAAGGACTGGATGATGCTTATTTTTCCATTAATTAATGACACTTCTCGAAAAATTATTCACATTGATATGGATGCCTTTTTTGCATCAGTAGAAGAAAGGGATAATCCAGACCTCAAAGGAAAGCCTGTGATTATCGGCTCTGATCCGCGTAAGACGGGTGGACGAGGCGTCGTATCGACATGTAACTATGAAGCCAGAAAATTCGGCGTTCATTCGGCTATGTCTTCAAAAGACGCTTATGAACGTTGTCCACAGGCTATTTTTATTTCTGGAAATTATCAGAAATACCGAGAAATAGGAATGCAAATTCGTGAGATTTTCAGACGTTACACTGATCTTGTTGAGCCCATGTCGATTGATGAGGCTTACTTGGATGTGACTGAAAATAAACTCGGCATCAAGTCAGCGATTAAAATTGCTAAAATGATTCAATATGATATTTGGCAAGAAGTTCACCTGACTTGTTCAGCCGGTGTCTCTTATAACAAATTTCTAGCTAAACTAGCTTCGGATTATGATAAACCGAAAGGTTTAATCTTAGTATTGCCAGAAGATGCGCAGGATTTTTTGAAAAAATTATCAATTGAAAAATTTCATGGTGTTGGTAAAAAATCGGTTGAAAAACTACATCAAATGAGTGTTTTTACGGGGGCGGATTTATTAGAAATACCAGAGATGACCTTGATTGATCATTTCGGGCGCTTTGGTTATGATTTGTACCGCAAAGCGCGAGGTATTTCAAATTCACCAGTCAGACCCAATCGTATTCGAAAATCTATTGGGAGTGAACGGACCTATAGTAAATTACTGTACGAGGATGCTGATATTAAGTCGGAGATTTCAAAAAATACACGTCGAGTTGTGGACAGTTTAATGCGAAATAATAAAGTTGGTCGCACTGTCGTTTTGAAGGTTCGATACGCGGATTTTTCGACTTTAACCAAGCGTAAAACACTAGATGATGTCACCAATGATTTTGAGGTGATTGACCAAGCTGCTCATGCGCTATTTGACAGTTTAGAAGAATCAAAATCTGGTGTGCGTCTTCTTGGGGTTACTATCACGGGATTAGAAGATAATATTCGTCCATTAAATCTCTTTTAAAAATTAAAGTACCGTCTTAGCTCAAGGTCTGAGACGGTATTTGATTTCTTAAAAGTTTATTGATTAACACTTTCAGAATCAGTCTCATCGTCTTCTTTGTCTAATAGCTGCGCTGCTTTGTTGTACACATAAGAATAAAGTCCCAAAAAGACAAGTGGCAGAACGATATTGAATGGTGAAAGTGGGATATTAAGATATACAGTCAAGGCAAAGCTTGCAAGATTGTAAACAACAGTATAAATCAAGGCAATGCGGTAAGGTGATAAACTTGGAGCATTGTCTTTGATTTTTGATAAGTTTTTGAATGCTAAAACAGCTACAATGATGTTAACTACAAGAGCGATAACAGCAATAATAACGTTGCCAACATTAGTAGTAGCTTCAAGAACCTTGATTTTTTCAGCATCAAGTTGTTCTTTAAAGGTATCAAAGTTATTAACTAAGACATAATAGCTAATAATACTCCAAACCTTACTTAAAGCAGCAAGAACATTTACCCAAGCGATAAAAAGCGTCCAAGAACGCAAAGATTGACGAATTTTTTCATAAGAAACCATTTCAAACCTCCTAAAAACAATGGTAATCCTATTATGATAGTACAGATATTATAACACAATTTCCTTATATGTAAACACTTTTCTATCAAGAGATGTTACATCAAGAAACCCTTTAGTTTCAAGGATTAAATCGTTTTAAGTCTCTAAATATTTTAAGTATAAAGCTATTCTATCATCTAAAAATTTATATTTATACAAAATAAATACATAAGAAAAACTAGGAATTTATGGCTAAAAAATCCTAGTTTTTTATTATTATTTTTTGAAAAATTGTTCGATATCTTCTTGAGTGATACCGATCATTGGATCGATGAATGGAAGATTTTCTTCTGTTAGTCGGTATTCTTTGACGTTATCTGGTTTGTCTTCGTCAAAATCAAGGATAAGTTGAACATCCTTGTCGGATTTTTCTTCTTCAACGTGAGCAGTGGAAGAACATGCTTTATTTGGCTCATTTTGGCTCTCTTTTGCCTCGTCTGGATTTTCTATCGCTTCTGAGTTGTCAAGGCCTTCTGGATTTGCTGTGAAGCGTTGGACGAGATAAGTCTTGCGTTTAGAGCCTTCATTTTTTATGGCGTAATCAAAGGCAGCAATTTCTCCCAACATAACCAATTTGCTTTTAGAGCGGGTAATGGCTGTGTAAATCAGATTGCGTTGTAGAAGACGACGACTTTGGCGCGTGATTGGCAGAATAACTACTTGGAATTCGCTCCCTTGTGATTTGTGAATGGACATAGCATAGGCAAGCGTAATTTTGTGCCATTCGTTACGAGGGTAAATCACTTCAGTCCCGTCAAAAGACATGTAGAGTTCATCTTGTTTTGATTCTGTGTATTTGGCTGGAATCAAGTCTGTGATATAGCCAATATCTCCATTAAAGACATTGAGCTCGGCATCATTAATTAAATGAAGAACTTTGTCCCCTTTACGGAAATTCATATCACCAAAGGCAAATGATAATTGGTCACCGAGCGGATTAAGCAAATCTTGAATGATTGTATTGAGGCGGTTAATACCAGCAGCGCCACGGTACATAGGCGCTAGAATTTGAATTTCTTGAGGGTTGATGCCACTTTTAATAGCTGCGCTGACGATTTTTGGAATCATCTCAGGAATATACTGAGCACCAGCTTCAAAGTAAGAACGGTCAGCTTTTTTCTGGGTAAAATCAGCTGGCAAGATACCTTGCCTCATCTGATTAGCCAGTGTGACAATGGTCGATTCTTCAGATTGCCTAAAGATTTTTGTGAGTGCTATTTGTGGCAGTGTTTTGATTTTGAGTAAATCAGCTAGCACTTGCCCAGGCCCAACGGATGGAAGTTGGTCACTATCCCCAACGATAATGACTTGGGTATTTGATGAAATGGAGCTAAAGAGCTGATTAGCTAGCCAAGTATCTACCATTGAAAATTCATCGATGATAATCAAATCACAGTCCAAATAATCATCCATGGCTTGATAGTCATTGTCGCCATTTAAACCAAGATGGCGGTGAATGGTTGCACTTGGAAGGCCGGTTAATTCGTTCATACGACGTGCCGCGCGGCCAGTTGGCGCAGCAAGAACAATTGGGATATCCTTTTTCTCTAAATCAATGCCATGTAAATCAGCATAAGCAGCAATCAAACCGTTAATAACGGTTGTTTTACCAGTTCCTGGTCCACCAGTTAGAATGAAAACTTTGCTTTGAAGCGCTTCTTTAATGGCATTTTTTTGGACAGCATCATAAGAAATGCCAAAGGTGTTTTCGATGTCTTCAATTTCTTCTTGTAAGTCTTGATCTGAAAACTGTTTAGTTAGTGGAGTGTCAAGGATACGTGTTAGATTTTTCTTGATACCAGCTTCGGCATAAAACAGTGTATTATCAAAGATTTTTGTACCGATGTTTTGCACCTTGTCTTCAGCGATAAGTGTTGATAATTCCTTAGCGACGGCAGCAGCATCTAGCTCAATTTGGCGGGCTTCTTCCAAAATGGTAATAGCATTTTCTAGTAAATCACGTGCCTCAACGTAAGTATCCCCATTTTCAACCGAGGTTTCAAATAAGCTGTGAACGAGTGCGGCACGAAAACGCTGCGGTGCATCGGCCTCAATGCCCAATTGTTCGGCGAGCTGGTCTGCAATTTTAAAGCCGATACCTTGAATATCTTCGACCAGTTGATAAGGATTTTCTTGGATAATCTCTAAACTTTCTTCCTTATAATGATTGAAAATGTCAATGGCTACGCGATTAGTTAAGCCGTATTCAGCGAGCTTTGAGAGAATTTGTTCAGTACCGTAGTTGAGTTTTAATTTGGCAACAAAATTGTCACGATTTTCTTTAGAGAGTCCAGAAATACTATCAAGCTTACTAGGGTCTTCTAGAATTTTATCAATTGTATCATCACCATAGAGTTGGACGATTTTTTCAGCTGTCTTTTTACCGATGCCTTTAAAGTGGTCACTTGAAAAGTACTTGATGAGTCCAGAAGATGTTGGTTTTGTTCGCTCGTATCGGGTTACTTTGAGCTGTTCACCATATTTTGGATGCTGGGTTAATTCTCCCCAGAAGGTGTAGTTTTCGCCTTCGATGACATCAGCGATGGTTCCTGTGACAATGATCTCAAAATCATCAAAGTCAGAATCGGTATCTGCGATTTCGAGTAATATGATTTTAAAGAAGTTACTGGCATTTTCAAAAATAATACGGTCAATAGTGCCAGAAAAGAAGTATTCCATAAGTCATCCTTACTTGATTGTTATAGTGGCTTTATTATATCATTCGCCAATGGGATAGACAAACATCGCATTAAAAAGACCTAACTCGTATGAGTTAAGTCTTCATTGAACTTAGTTGACGCCTCCAATTTTTGAGAGTGGCCAGAAGCGGAATTTGACTTCGCCAACGATAGCTGATTTTTTGAAGGAACCGACTTCACGGCTGTCTTTTGAAACGATGCGGTCATCTCCAAGCAAGAAATACTGATTTTTTGGAACTTTGACAGTAAACTCAGTACTACCGTCTTTAGCAGTGGTGAAGGCATCAGAGCTTTCAGCTAGTTGTTGGAATAAGGTGTTGTAAGAGTAAATGTCTTGCAACTCATCATCTTCGAAAGCTTTTTGGTACTTGTCTAGGTAAGGTTCGTCTGTCTTTTTACCGTTGACGTAAAGAACATCGTCTTTATAGGTAATGGTATCACCTGGGAGTCCGATAACACGTTTAACGATTTCTTTAGTTTTGTTACCTTCTTTTTCTTTCGCTACAACAATATCAAAGCGATTAATTTTGGCAGTTCTTAGAACGATTAGGCGTTCACCATCAGCTAGTGTAGGGTCCATAGAGTGACCGTCAACACTCACAGGCTGGATAAGGAAAAGACGAACAAGACCAAGGGCGATGAAAAAGAGGATAAAAGGTCCCCATTCTTTGATGAATTGTTTCATAATTGGTTCCTCGATGTTATTTTTTTAATAAATTTTGTGCTTTTTGGGTGTTTGCAAAGTGGAGTTTTGCAGTGTGTTCTAAGCCAGGCATGCCGTAAGCTGCTAGGATTTGACTAGCTACTTTATCAGATTTGTTACCAGCACCACTTGGGAGTTTGTACTGTACTTCTTGGCTTAGTTTATCTAAATTTTCTAAGAAAAGGTTACGGGCGATAATGGAGCTAACTGCGACAGCTAAGTATTTTCCTTCAGCCTTTTCTTCTAAGGTTAAAGGATTGTCAAAGTGATTTACCTCGTTTTTGAGGTATTTTTCGTAATTTTGACGGCTAGTAAAAGCGTCAATCACGATTTTTTCAGGTTTTACACCATCTTGCAGTAGCAGATAAATAGCTTGATTGTGAAGTGCTACTTTTACAGAGACTGCATTATGCGTCTTGCCTTTTCCAACGACTTGGTTGTATTTTTGAGGGGACAATAGCAGAGCCTTATGCTTGATTTTCTCTTCTAAGATTGGGGCGATTTGGCGAATTTTGCTGTCTGTTAAATTCTTAGAATCATCGACACCAAGTTTCTTTAGAAGTGCATGGTCATCAGGAGTTACAAAACTAGCAACAACCGCTAAGCCACCAAAGTAAGAACCGTTGCCGACTTCATCTGAACCGATTAAAGGCATGGCTTGACCAGCCTTAGTATCTTGTGTGTCTTCTGACGCTTGATAGCCAAATTGGCTTGCGATTTCTTGTGCAGCATTTCCCTGAAAAATGACTTTATCAGAGGTGTACACAAGCACTGTGGCGCCATTTACTTTTGCGGCAAAAGTGACGTAGGGATTATTGTTTGTGACTTGTTTGCCAGCTAGTGTTTTAATGAGGTTTTGCAAGTCAATTTTCCCTAGTTTCATAACAATTGTATTCATAATTTTATTGTAACATAAAAAGATGACAAGGTGGCAAAATAGCCTGTTGAAACTGGGATTTTCACGCTTTCATTTTACGAAATGTTTATTTTAAGGTATAATGTCAAAGAGGTGACTATATGGAAAGCAAAAATCGTTATAAATTCGTCTTTGGAGAAAAGTCGCTCACATTGACAACAGATAAGGATAACCTCTTCATGGAGGAAGTTGAGCGTGTAGCCAAAGAAAAATATAATACAATCAAAGAAAAATTACCACAAGCTGATAATGAAACGATTGCTATTTTGATGGCTCTCAATTTGCTTTCAACTCAGCTTAGTCGTGAGATTGAAGTTGAAAAAATGGAAAAAGAATTGACGGCTCTCCGCTCTGAGGCGATTGACGATATCAAGGAGAAAGCCAGCAAATCTGATTCTGATGAGGAATAATATATGTTATCAGTTTTTATTTTGCTGATTTTAGCTTGGCATTTTTACATTGGCTATTCACGAGGTATTATTTTACAAGCTTACTATTTTGTAGCAAGTATTGTGTCATTAGTCGTGGCTAGCCGCTTTTATCAAGCATTATCTGAAGAGATTACTTTATGGATTCCTTATTCAAATGCAGGGCAAGGTGCCAGCATGAATTTCTTCACGGATGTTAATATTTTTGATTTAGATAGAGTTTATTATGCTGGGGTGGCTTTCATAGCTATTTATGTGGTTGTCTATGCGCTTTTTCGTTTACTGGGGATTGTTGTGCATTTATTGCCACTTCATCATTTTGATAATGTCAAGGTTAATTGTGTCAGTGGCGTTTTGGCGATTTTAGTAACACTGATATCTTGCAATCTCTTGTTGACATTACTTGCAACTGTTCCTATGTCAATGGTGCAGAATTTGCTATCAAGTAGTTGGTTAGCACGTCTAATTATTAATGATTTTCAGCCATTAGCGGGAATCATTAAGTCACTATGGGTGACAGCAATTTTAGGATAATGTAAGAGAGTCTGGGGTAGTTTATCTCAGACTTATTCAGTTTATATTTAAAGGAAAACACAAGTGCCAAATGGCGCTTGATGAGATGAGTTTTGGTATAATAGTGATATGAATAACAGAATTTTAGAACAGTTAGAATTTGATAAGGTCAAGCAACTTTTTGCTGGCTATTTACAAACTGAGCAAGGGCAGGAGGAATTACGTCAACTTTCTCCAATGACTGAATCAGATCGTATCTCACGTTCATTTGATGAAATGTCTGATATGGAGCAGATTTTCATTGAGCAACACGGATTTGGTCTTGGCAGTTTGCGTGATATTTCTGAAAGTATGCGTCGCTTAGAATTGGATGCTGATGTTAACGTTTCAGAGATTATTGATATTAAAAAAATCTTGCAAGTATCAGCAGAAGTTAAGCATTTCTATAACGATTTGGAAAATGTTAACTTGACGGCTTTAAATACTCTTTTTGAGAAAATTGAGCTTTTGCCAAGTCTGCAAGGAAGTTTACAAGCCATTAACGATGGTGGATTTATTGAGAATTTTGCAAGTCATGAATTAGACCGTATTCGTCGTCAAATCAATCATGATGAAAGCAGAGTTCGTCAAGTCTTGCAGGATATCTTGAAAAAGCAAGCTGACCATTTGACAGAGACTTTGATTGCTAGTCGTAATGGTCGAGCAGTTTTACCTGTGAAAAATAGCTACCGCAACCGTATCTCAGGGGTTGTGCATGATATTTCAGCATCAGGAAGCACCGTTTATATTGAGCCACGTGCAGTGGTGCAACTAAATGAAGAAATCACACAATTACGCGCAGATGAACGCCATGAAATGGCTCGTATTTTACGCGAATTGTCAAATATGCTTCGCCCTCATACTAATATTATTCGAAATAATGCTTGGGTTTTGGGACATTTGGATTTTGTGCATGCAAAATTTCTCTTCATGCAAGAAAACAAAGCAGTTGTCCCACAGTTATCCACAGATAAGACTGTGCAACTCTTGCAAGCTCGTCACCCGCTGTTGACAAGTCCAGTCGCAAATGACTTGCATTTCTTAGATGAATTGACAGTTATCGTTATCACTGGTCCAAATACCGGTGGTAAAACCGTCATGTTGAAAACTTTGGGATTGGCACAATTAATGGCGCAATCTGGTCTACCAATTCTTGCTGATAAAGGTAGTAAAGTGGCTGTTTTTAATGAGATTTTTGCTGACATCGGTGATGAACAATCTATCGAGCAAAGCCTGTCAACATTCTCAAGCCATATGACAAATATTGTGGATATCTTGGCAGCTGCTGATAAAGATAGCTTGGTTCTTGTGGATGAATTGGGGGCAGGAACTGACCCACAAGAAGGGGCAAGTCTTGCCATTTCTATCTTGGAACATTTGCGTTTGATGCAAGTCAAAACCATGGCGACAACCCATTATCCTGAGTTAAAAGCTTACGGTATCGAGACAGAGTTTGTTGAAAATGCCAGCATGGAATTTGACACAGAGACTTTGAGCCCGACTTATCATTTCATGCAAGGTGTGCCAGGACGCTCAAATGCTTTTGAAATCGCTCGTCGATTAGGTCTTGCAGAAGTGATTGTCAATGAAGCAGAGCGTTTGATGGATTCTGATACGGATGTTAACCGCATCATCGAACGTTTGGAAGAGCAAACGCACGAAAGCCGCAAACGTCTTGACCACATCAAAGAAGTGGAACAAGATAACCTCAAATTCAACCGTGCAGTCAAGAAACTTTATAACGAATTTTCACACGCCAAAGATAAAGAACTTGAAAAAGCTTCTGACAAGGCACAAGAAATTGTGGATAAAGCCATGGCTGAAAGTGAAGAAATCCTCAAAAATCTTCATCACAAAGCTGGCCTTAAACCGCACGAAGTGATCGAAGCTAAAAGCCAGTTGAAAAAATTAGCGCCTGAAGTTGATTTATCGAAAAATAAAGTTCTTAAGAAAGCCAAGAAATTGCGTGCACCGCGCGTGGGTGATGATATTATCGTCACAGCTTATGGTCAACGCGGAACCTTGATTAACCAAACGAAAAACGGTAAATGGGAAGTGCAAGTTGGTCTCATTAAGATGATGCTTAAAGAAGACGAATTTAGCCTTGTCAAAGTTCAAGAAGAAGCGCAAAAACCTAAGAAAAAACAAGTCCATGTGGTTAAGAAAAGCAAGAAATCTGCTGGACCACGTGCCCGACTTGACCTTCGTGGTAAACGTTACGAAGAAGCCATGCAAGAATTGGATGAATTTATCGATCAAGCCTTGCTCAATAACATAGCTCAAGTTGATATCATTCACGGTATCGGAACAGGTGTTATCCGTGAAGGGGTCACAAAATACCTTAGCCGCAACAAACATGTCAAATCATTCGGCTACGCCCCACAAAATGCAGGTGGTAGCGGTTGTACTATTGCAAATCTAGGGTAAAAAAACTGTCCACTGGACAGTTTTTTTCTGTGAATAGACAAATACCTGCAATTTTGCAGGTTTTTTAAATGTAGAAAATGCAAATAAATTTATTTTTGTCCAAGCAGGATCATTTGGTCAATCGCATGACGAGCACCTTTGATAGTGTCTTCGTCAAGCTCAATCTCTTCACCTGCTCGTCCAAGTAAACAGTTGTAAATATCAGCTAGAGTTGTCATTTTCATGTTGTGACAAACACATTCAGTTGATAGAAGATAGAAGCGTTTATCAGGGCATTCAAATTGTAAGTGTTCAACAATGCTGCTTTCAGTACCAATGACAAATTCTTTATCACTGCTATTTTTAGCGTAAGCCATGATTTCTGTTGTGCTTCCAGCAAAATCAGCTAACTCAGTAACTTCAGCTAGGCATTCTGGGTGAACCAGTACTTTAGCATTTGGATGTTCTTTACGCGCACGAATGACATCACGTTTACGCATGCGCATATGCGTTGGACAGCCACCTTTGAAAAACTCAAATTGCTTATCAGGACATTGCTTAGCGACCCATTGTCCAAGATTGCGGTCTGGAACAAAAAGAATCTTGTCGTTATCAATGTTGTTGATAATTTTGACAGCTGAAGAAGAGGTAACGCAGATATCGACCATTGTTTTCACTTCTGAAGTGGTGTTGATGTAAGCAACGGTAGCGTAGTCTGGGTGAGCATCTTTTAGCCATGTAACGATTTTTTTATCAATTTGCGCAGCCATTGGGCAACCAGCCATTGGGTTGGCTAGAAGAGCTGTTTTTTCAGGTGATAAAACTTTAACGGTTTCTGCCATAAAGCGCACCCCACACATCATGATGGTATCTTGTGGTGCTTTGGCAGCATATTTACTTAAAGCAAAAGAATCGCCTACAAAATCGGCAACTTCCCAAATGTCGTGACTTTGGTAGGCGTGTGCTAAAATACAAACCCCTTTTTCTTTTTTGAGACGTAAAATTTCGTCTTGCATCTCTCTTGTATTCATTATATGTTTATGGGATCCTCCTAGATTGTCTTAGTTATATATTATAGTACCGAGTCAAGAAGGTGTCAAGACACCTGTAAATAAATTTTAGTTAGGTGTCTTGTCAGGTGTCTTGATTGGTGGTAAAATATGTTCTAAGTCGTATGATTTTAATTGATAAGAGTTGATTGAAAAAGTTCCTAAAGACTGATTTAAGTAAGCCTCGCATTGATATCATACAGAAAATGAGAAGCTTATGCTTAAGTTAGTTGATGATGGTATTCTAGGAATTCTTTTTTTATCTGACTCGCCAAATGGATTGTTTAATCAACAATCGTTAAAAAAGAAGGTTTGTATGAAAACAAATGTACTTATTGTCGGTAGTGGTTGTTCAGGACTTTATACAGCCCTGAATTTGCCACAAGAACTTCACATTACTATTATCTCTAAAGATACATTAGAACACAGTGATTCATTCTTAGCCCAAGGTGGTATTTGCATGTTGAAAGACGAGTCTGACTACGACTCATTCTTTGAAGATACTTTGCGTGCTGGTCACTACAAAAATGACAAGGTTTCTGTTGATTTGATGATTAAGTCATCACCTGATGTTATCAAGGACTTGATTGGCTTTGGTGTTGATTTTCAACGTGATGAAAATGGTAATTTAGCCTTCACACGAGAAGGTGCCCATTCTGATAAACGTATTCTTTTTTACCAAGATACTACAGGTAAAGAAATCACAAGTAGACTGTTAGCTGCGGTCAAAAAACGTCCAAATATTACCTTGATGGAACACACTTGTCTTCTTGATATCTTGGAAGAAGATAACCGTTGCTATGGTGGTGTGGTCCGTCTTGAAAATGGTGATTTGCAAAAAATCACAGCTGATGTGACTGTTCTTGCTAGTGGTGGTGTTGGTGGTTTGTACAAAAATAGTACTAACTTCAAGCATTTGACTGGTGATGCGCTAGCTATTTCCCTAAAACATGATATTGAGCTTAAGGACATGTCCTATGTACAAATTCACCCAACAACCCTTTACCAAGAAAATCCAAAAGAACGTTCATTCTTGATTTCTGAGTCCGTTCGTGGTGAAGGAGCTCTTCTTTACGATAAAAATATGAATCGTTTTGTCGATGAATTGCAACCGCGTGATGTGGTAGCACAAGCCATTTTAAAACAAATGGAAAAAGACGGGACAGACCACGTCTGGGAAGATTTGCGTACCATTCCGAAAAAAGAATTGGAAGAACATTTCCCAAATATCTTGGCACACTGTCGTGAGGCTGGTTACGACCCATTCACAGAATGTATTCCAGTTGTGCCAGCACAGCATTATTTCATGGGTGGTATCAAGGTTAACTATCATAGTAAGACAAGTATGGACTTTCTTTATGCTGTTGGTGAAACAGCTTGTAATGGGGTTCACGGTCAAAACCGTCTAGCAAGTAATTCTCTTCTTGAAAGTCTTGTTTTTGCAAAACGCGCAGCTAAGGACTTGGTTGCTAAGTATGAGAGCGTGGTAGAACTTCCAACAACTCTAGCTGAACTTGATTTACTGGATTACCAAGACGGTGATATCTTGGCAGACGATTATAAAAAATTAGTTGTTGAAAAATTAACAGAAGAAAAGCAACTGGAAACTGTTATTGGTTAATGGTTGCAAGATATGAGAAAGGATAATGATGTTAGATCCAATTACCCTAAAATTAAATGTCGACCCACTTATTTTGAACGCTCTTTCTGAAGACATCAATAACGAAGATGTGTCAACAAACAGTGTGATGCCTGAAAATGTGGCTGGACAAGTTGACTTGATTTGTAAAGAAGACGGAATCATCTGTGGTTTACCTGTTTTCGAGCGTGTCTTTTATTTACTTGACCCAAGTACTCAATTTGACGTTTTGGTGAAAGATGGTGATGCTGTTAAGGCAGGACAAAAGCTTGGCACAGTCTATGGTGACATTCGCGTGCTTCTTTCAGGAGAACGTACAGCACTGAATTATTTGCAACGCATGAGTGGGATTGCCACTTACACCCGTGAAATGGCTGAGCTTCTAAAAGACAGTCCGATCACGCTTCTTGATTCACGTAAGACCACACCTAATAACCGTGTTTTTGAAAAATACGCTGTTAAAATCGGTGGCGGTAAAAACCATCGTTATAACTTATCAGACGGTGTTCTTTTGAAAGATAATCACATCGGTGCAGCTGGTGGTGTTAAAGAAGCCGTTCTTGCTGCTAAAGCTTACGCTCCCTCTGTCCGTAAAATCGAAATCGAAGTGGAAACACTTGGTATGGTTAAAGAGGCGGTCGAAGCTGGAGCTGATATCATTATGCTTGATAATATGGAACACGATGTTATGAAAGAAGCGATAGCTTTGATTGATGGCAGAGCTGAAATCGAAATTTCAGGAAATGTCACTCGAGAAAATCTTGCTTCTTACGCAGATTTGGCAGTTCAATACGTGTCAAGCGGAGCGATTACGCATTCAGCGAAGATTCTGGATTTATCGCTTAAAAATTTGCATCCTGTTGAAAACTAAGTGGAAAATCTTTTGAAGAAATGATAAAAAAATCCCCAGCTCGACTGAGTTGGGGATTTGATGTTGATAACTAAAAAAGAAAAAGTAATAATCCACAGATGATGCCAATAAGATAACCAGCTGCAACATCATGCGGGTAGTGAACTCCACCAATGACACGGCAAATAGCGATGACTAGCGATAAAACAAGGAAAAGAATTCCTAAAATCGGATTTAGTCGCAAAACAGCCATGCTGATAATCGTTGCTGAAAAGACGTGGCGACTTGGCATGGATTGCCCTTGGGTATCTTTTTGGATGAGGGGATTAATCTGCCAAGCCTCGTAAGGACGTGGTACGTTAATCATCTTTCGCATCAAGGATACAAGGATAAACGACACTCCGGGGATAAAGATAGCTGGGATAAGTTGGCTTTGCTGTTTGAGAAAAAGGTAAATAAGCAGTAGCGGATAGACCAGATACATGACCGCTGTTAATAGTCTGTTGATAAGTCTCAAACTGTGAACAGCGCGTGGATTTTTTCGGATTGGGTCAGTTATTTTGGCATAAAAATCAGCGTAATTTTTCATAGGATTCCTCTGAGTAATGATAATTTTATTATAGCACATGAGCTAGAATAGGGGGAAAATGATAATTTTTCCAAAAAAAGAAAATTCCGTAGCAATTAGTTGTCAAAATGGTAAATTTCCCGTAAAATAGGCTCATAAGCTAATAGAAAAGGAAAAAGAACTTTGAGATGCTTGGTTGATTCGTATCCGTTTTTTATTGAAAAAACAAGTCAGCCCATCTGGGAGTTCAAGGTAATTATATTATGGCACACAATATTACTGATGCTACATTTGAAGCAGAAACTAATGAAGGTCTTGTCCTTGTTGACTTTTGGGCAACATGGTGTGGTCCATGTATGATGCAAGCTCCAATCTTGGAACAATTGTCAGAAGAAATGGACGAAGACGAACTTAAAATCGTTAAAATCGATGTTGACGAAAATCCAGAAACAGCTCAAAAATTTGGTATCATGTCAATTCCAACATTACTTTTCAAAAAAGATGGTGAAGTTGTGAAACAAGTTGCTGGTGTTCACACTAAAGACCAAATCAAAGCAATCGTTGCTGAATTGAGCTAATCAAGCATTTATAGATGATAAACTCCTGAAATTTTTCGGGAGTTTTTTGGTGTTAGAAATAGTATAATGGTAAAAAAGCTAAAGAAAAGGATTTTAGGAGGACGTGAGATGAATTTCTATAATTTAGATTACATTACGCAGCATCAGTCTTTTAATCTGGTTTTGAGATCTGTGATTTTGATTGTCTTGCTTGCTATTGTGATGCTGACAAGTCTGCACTACATGCGAAATAGGCTGAAGACGCGTCTTCGGGATATTAGTATTGGTATCGTGGTGTTGATGTTCATTCTTCTGGGGATTCAAGTTGAAGATTACATGCAAAATAACCATGATTTTTCGCAGTCACAAGTTCTTGTCAAATTCATCAAAAGTGTGGCTACGGATAAGGATTTAAAACCTGAGGATGTCTTAGTCAATTCAACAACTTTAAAAGATGGTATCATCGTTCGTTATAATAAGGAAGACTACACTGTTCATCTGAATGATGATAATAATTCTTATACACTTGAGCGCACACACGTGATTGACCACCGTGTTTACGTTAATGGAGGAAAGTAGCCGATGAATATGTACGTGTTGATAAGTATCAAATTTTTTCTAGGAATTTTAGCGACGATTTTACAGATTAACGTTCTCGGAAAATATGAATTTTCAGCAAACACACCGTTAAATCAGATTCAAAACTTTGTCCTTGGTGGCATTATCGGTGGTGTGATTTACAACAGTTCGATTTCCATTTCGACCTTTTTGATTATTTTGTTGATTTGGTCTTTGGTGGTTATTATCGTAAAACTTTTGATTAACAATAAATACATTAAATCTCTTGTTGTGGGAAATCCAGTGATTTTGATCAAAGACGGCAAAGTGAATGTGGAAAATTGTGCACAACTAGGTGTTACAGCAGACCAGCTGATGCTCCATTTGAGAATGGAAGGTTTGAATTCGACCCAAGATGTCAAGAGTGCCATTATGGAGCCAAATGGCAAGCTAACGATTCTAGATAAAAATTCGGAAAATCCGAGATTCCCACTGATTAGTAATGGTCGCATTAATTATGATGTCTTAGAATTAATCAATCAGGATGAAGAGTGGCTGCTAGAAAAACTTAAGGAACAAAATATTGATAACCCTAGAGAAATCTTTTTAGCTGAATACTTAAATAGAAAATTGTACCTGGTTCCCTATTCAGAAAAATAAAATTGATAAAATCACCAGATTTTCTAGTGTTTTTTCTTTTCTTTTTCGAATAAATAAGTAGGAGGAAAAGAGATGCGACTTGTAACGATTTTTGGCTTGTTATTGCTAGCCTTTTTATTTCATTGTGGGGATGCTAAAGCTGAAACGGCAGATAATATTCAATTTGTAAGTCTTGATGAGGTCAAGGGGAAAATGGTAGCTAAAGAGGATTTTTATTTGTTGATTGGTCGACTTGATAATGTTGATACTCAAAATGCTTTAGACAGACTCAGTCAAATTGACCAAGTGATTTATTGCCTTGATACCAAAGATATTGATTATGTTGCTTACAAAAAATTTGCCAAGAAATACAATATCAGAACCATGACACACTTGGTACACTTTCGTGGAAAATATCAGTTTGCAGTAGCTAATGTCCTAACCGTTGATTTAGCAGGATTTTTTGTAGTTTGAGGTTGAAGTTTTTCTGAGTTAAGCTTTCTATAAGAAAAAATTCAGGTTGGCTTAAGCTAGTCTGGCTATACTATAGTCAATCCTAAATAAACTTTCTTTTTCATAGTTGTAGCAGCTGTTGACATAAAGTGGCTGTTACGAATCTCCTAGAAATTCCAGATTTGAAATCTGGAATTTTTTGTATGTAAGAGGAATTGGGTATCCTTTCTGAGTATAATTCTTTTTATAATATAATGGTTGTTGGCAACTAACCCTCCCAATCGCCTAAGAGAGGAGGTATGCTTAGTTGATTCTTAATGTTCTCCTTTTTGTTATCGTTCAGAACATAGTTAATTATGTTGTTATTACGTTAGCTCAGCTTTATGGAACAAAATGGATAGAAAAGCATTTTGACAATAATGAAAAATAGTTGTCCTTTTCTGAGACGTCACTTGTTGTGAGTGATGACAAAAAAAGCACCCTTAGTCTTGGCGGATAGGGTGCTTTTCTTATGCCTAGAAGATTAATTCTAAACATTCTTCTTGTTGACTGCATTATAGCATGAACTAACTTTTATTGTCAAAGAAACATGTTTTGGTGGTATTTATTTTTTCAATTTAATCAAGATATTCATTGATAGCTGTATCAGTTGCGATACGTCCAAATGTGAAGATGTTTGTTAATGAGTTACCACCGAGACGTTTACCTGCGTGAAGACCACCTGTGACTTCACTAGCGGCAAAGAGTTCTTTAATAACTTTGCCATCTTCGTTAATAATATGATCATGTGTATCGATTTTCCAACCACCTATGGTGTGGTGTGTGGCTGGTTTACGTGGTGTCGCGTAAAATGGTGCTTTTTCGACTTTAAGGTCAAAGGCACCTTTATCAAATTCAGGGTCATGCCCAGTGTCAACGTAAGAATTGTAATTGGTAATTGTTTCTACCAAAGTAGCTGGGTCAATATTGATTTGCTCTGCCAATCCTTCTAAGGTATCAGCGAGGAAAAGCGTTCCTGCTTCTACTTGAGCATCAATTTTTTCTTGACTGGTATTGTAGGCTGTTTCTTTGATATTTTCATCGGCGATAAGATAGAAGAGACCTCCGTTGTCAATAGCTGCTTGTGATAATTGGTCACGGCTGCCATATTCATCGACAAAACGTTTACCTTTGGTGTTGACCATGATAAAGTTTGCTGGAGGCACTTGAAGACCGGTGAAAAGTGCACCAGTCACTGGGTCAGATACTGGCATCATTTGGTTAAAGCCCATACCGACAAGGTCGGCGCCGACAGATTGACCAAGTAAAATACCGTCCCTAGTTGCAGCAGGCGTATTTGGAGTGGCAATATTATCATCAATTTCTGACCAGTAAGTGTTGTATTTTTGAAGCATTTTAGTATTGGCTGCGAATCCACCTGTTGTCAAAATCACATCTTTACCATTGACGGTAATAGTTTGTCCATTGCGTCCGCTACCTTTGACACCTGTGACGATACCATCGGTCACAACGTGTTCTTTAACTTAGGTATCTGTTAGAATAATACCGCCATTTTCAAAACGAAATCTTTCAAGCCAACGAACAGATTCAAGAGCACGTTCTGTTAAGACGCTAATGAGTTCGTAGTTTCCGTGAATTTCGTGACCTTTGAGGTCTTTGCGTTTACCACCAAGATAAGTTTGGATACGATAGAGAAGTTTTGAGTCAAAGAGGTAAGTTGGGTCTTTGAGGTATTCTTCAATTTCGGTCTTAAGAGAACGGAAATCAGACAAGAATTCAGGGTCGATAGTTGATTCATCAATGTCGTGAAGTTCTTGTAAATTATGCGCTTCACCAGGATTAGCAGGAAATGTATTTTGCCAAGCAGGGTTAGGATCATTCATTGGCCCACCAGCACGAACAGTGTTTCCGCCGACAGCTGGGAATTTTTCAACAAGAATGACTTTTTTCCAGCTTGAAGGGCACGTGCAGCTGCAGTAAGTCCAGCACCACCACCGCCGACAATGACAAGGTCAGTGTCATAAGTCTTATCTTCTTTGTCTAGAGCTGATGGTGCTTTTGGACGTGAACGAAGAGCATCGGGATTAGCACCAGCTTGACGAACCGCACGCGCGACTCCATTTAGAACACCTTTTGAAGTGACTGAAGCTCCAGAAATGGCATCGACATTCAAAGTTTGCTCTTCGATGATTTCATCTGGAATACGAGTGAAGACCACGTCAGCAATACCACCAGTTTCACCAGAAGAATCAATATCTATAGCTTCAATGCGATCCTCTGACAAAGTCACAGACATCGGTAAATCACCATTGTGACCGACAGTAGTGACATGATAAGTACCGGGTTCAAATCGTACGTCTTCAGGTTGGTTGAGCTGATTAGCAATATTGGCAAAGTGAATAAAGCGGAAGAAGCAAGATTCTAAGAAATCAATGGTTCCTTGGTCTTTGAGGTCGCCATTTTCATCAAAGGCATGTTGGACACGCCCAAGTAAAAATTCACTACCAGGCATGACAACGGCATTAACGCCTGAGGCGTCCAAAATTTGATGCAGGTGAAGTTGTGCGCGTGAAGAACCTTGAATATCATATGAAGCTCCACAATCATAATTGGCTTGCCTGTCAAAGGGTGAATGTTAAATGACAGCCATTCGATAAGACTATTTAGGCTTGATGGAATGGTATGATTGTGTTCTGGTGTAGCGATGATAACCCATCAGCTTCAGTGATTTTAGTGTTAAAAGTTTGGATAACAGCAGACTCTGTTTGGTCATCAGTTTCATTAAACATTGGAACATCAGTGATTTCCAAGATTTCAATATCTGCTTCTTTGGCAAAATGTTTTGCCATGTATTTGAGTAGAAGTCGGTTGTATGAGTGTTTAGCATTTGTTCCGACGATAGCAACTAATTTCATAATAAACCTTTTAGTCTTTTTCCCAAGCAAAAGCTTTTTTACGGTTGGTATTAGCTTTGCTGATAACTTGATTGGTAATATCTACAAAAACTAGAAATTCCTTGAAATTATCTTCAAGTTCAGAGACCTTTTCAGGATTATTTAGGTTAAAGTTGTCATCTAACACTTGTTCGGAATGACCAAGAAGAAATTCTGTGCCAGGCATGATGCGAGCTTTCAATTCAGGGGCATCCAAGATTTGATGCAGGTGAAGTTGTGCGCGTGATGTTCCTAGTGCTCCAAGAGAAGCTCCCACGATCATGGTTGGTTTATTGATTAGCGTGCGACTTGTGCAGGCAATCCATTCAAGAGCAGAAGATAGTGGTGCTGGAATGATATGGTCATACTTAGGTGTAGCGATGATAACCCCCGTCTACGCTAGCAATTTTTTCAGCAAAGACAGCAACAACAGCAGGAGCAATCTTATCCTCAGGTTCATTGAAGGCAGGCAAATCCTTGATTTCAAGCAGCTCAATGTCGGCCACATCAGCAAAATGCTTAGCCATAAATTTCAACAACTTACGGTTTGTTGAACGAGTTGAATTTGTCCCAACAATAGCAACTAATTACATATAGTCAACTCTTTTTACACAAATAATTACCTTTATCATACTTCTTTTTCAAAATAATTGAAAACGTTTTTGTTATAGGAGAGGAAAGTATCATTTTTTAAGAATATAGTATGACAAGAAAAAAAGCCCTGAAACATCAGGGCTCTTACTTGAGGATACGTTTTTAATATCTGTGAACGATTCATCTTGAGATATTATCATTAGGAATGGCTATATTATAGAAAGCTTTGCTTAAATTGGTCTTAATCAATTTTCTTAAGATATTCTGCTAGCATCTTCTTCTGTGGTGTAGCCATGGGATAATCTTGAAGTTGGTCTTGTGAGACCCAGCGGAGTTCTTTACTTGTAGTTACTTTGTTTGAATTCACTAATCCTTCAAGAAGTTCAATAGTCCATTTTTGGTGGCTAAAGGTGTGCTTGACTAGGTTAAATTCTCGCTTAGTCCAGTCAGGAGCGACTTGATAATTTCTTTCGAAAAGTGCTTTTTGTGAGACGGTTTGAAGGGAAGTGGTATATTTTTCAAACAAATCTAGCTGCTGTCCGATAAAGTCTATTTCCACGATTGGAAATGACCAGAAGCCGCCAAGCAAGCGCCCATCAAGATTTTTTTCTAATAAGAAATCACCTTTGCTATTTCGAATGACAAAAGCTTGAAGTTGTAGCGGCTTTGGCTTTTTCTTAGGAAGTTTAATCGGATATTTATCGTAAGTCCCGTGTAAATAAGCTGCACTGAAAAAGCGAATCGGAGACTCATCTGGACGAGGATTTTTGGCTGATTCGATATCAGTCCCCAGATCCATCAGTGCTTGGTTGAAGTCTCCAGGGCGCTCTGGGTCAATCAAAATTTCCATAATCGCTTGGAAAATTTTGCGGTTTTTGGGGTCACCAATATCATAATTGACTTCAAAAAGGCGCGCCATCACGCGCATGACATTCCCATCAACAGCAGGTTCAGGCAAACCGAAGGCAATACTTGCGATAGCACCAGCCGTATAAGGGCCAATTCCTTTTAAAGAAAGAATATCCTTGTGATTATCAGGAAAGACACCATCAAATTTTTCCATGATTTCCTGAGCAGCTTTTTGCATATTGCGTACGCGAGAGTAGTAACCTAGTCCTTCCCAAGCTTTTAGCAATTTCTCTTCAGGAGCATTGGCTAAATCTTCAATCGTTGGGAACCATTCTAAGAAGCGTTCATAATAGGGGATTACCGTAACCACTTGTGTCTGTTGCAGCATAATTTCAGAAATCCATATAAAGTAAGGATTCTTAGTTCTGCGCCAAGGCAGGTCGCGTTTTTCATTATCATACCAATTGAGCAGGGTACGGCGAAAAGAAGCGATTTTTTCATCGTCCCACATCTTAATCCCATAATCAGTTAAATTAATCATGTTTCCATTTTAGCAAAGTTCATATCTTAAGGGTAATAAAAGTTCTTGGAAAAAATTTTTTAATAAAAAGCACATATCTCTTGGCAAAAGGTAAGCGGATACATTATAATAGAAGTGTAAAGAAGGATGACAGAAGAAACGGAGTAAGGAGGTAACAATTCTTATGATGAAGCCACATGTTGCCCGGTATAAAAATGGTGATAAAGTCTCTAGTCGGAGTTAAGTAGGCACAGTTAACTTTACGTTATGGAGGTGGCGCTTATGTTGAAATTAAACTTAGGACACTATAAAAATGGTGATTAGTCACTTTGATTAGCCATAAAGATTTATGCCTCAAATCTCAAAAAAATTGTAACAAAAGAAACATCGGAGGGACGTCTTATGTTGATGATAAATGTAGGTCGTTACAAAAATGGAGACTAACAACTAGTTGAATTTAGGTCAATGAAGGAGTGATGTCACATTTTAGATGAAGATATTAATTGGAAGTGAACGATTAGAAATAGCTAGCGCAAGAAATAATACCGGTTGATTTTGTTGCTAGTAACAGTAGTAATCGAAAGGGCTTCTAATCATATTGCTTCCATGTTTGAAAAAAAGCTTTTAATTTTTTAATGAAAGTTGTAATAGATGTGAAAGCAATCAATGTAGGCCGTTACAAAAATGGAGACTCAAAAAAGATATGGCGACGAGTCAATCGCCCTATCAAAAAAACAGAAAAAATTTGATTATTATCGTTGTTATGTGAGTATTTTCAATTAATGGAGGTATCTTATGAACGTAGCAAGATATAAAAATGGTGATACTTTAGCTAGTTGCATAAAATAGCTAAAGGAGTGATACCAATGTAAAAAAGTAGTGACTAAAAAACTCATGGAGGTATATGTACAATGCTGAAAATGAATTTAAATCGCTATAAAAACGGAGATAATAATCTAACAGCCTAACTCCTTATGAGAATGGTATGTTAGATAACATATGAAAAAATTTTTTGAAGCTGAGATAAAAATTCTCAGCTTCTTTTTTGTATTCATAAGAAATTTTTTCATAAAACCAAAAATGCCGAAATTTTTTAATAAAATCTACAGAAAATAATTAAAAAATAAAGGTCAAAAGTACTAAAATGAGATTAAAGAAGAACGCTTAATAATAAGAAGAATCGAGGCGATTTATGTGAGTAGAAGTAATTTTCGAAGATTAAAACGTATCGAACTATATGAAATCATGCTAGCGCAGAGTAAAGAAATCGACCGATTAAGAGATGAATTGGCAGAAGCCAATGAAAAATTAGAAAATCAAGAGATAAAACTAGCCAACGCTGGTTCTATCGCAGAAGCTTCCCTTAGTTTGACAAAGTTTTTTGAAGAAAGCCAAAGAGAAGCAGACTTGTACCTTAAGAATGTTAAACAAATGAATGGAGAAGCGGAGTATGAAAAAGGATAACGAAATTACTCTTCCCACAACCAGTGAGATTGAAGAGTTATATAAAAAAGCGAAATACCGTGACCTTTTTACCGAGAAGATAAGAAGCACGGTTTTTATGTTAATTGTAGTAGTCGCCTTTGCGATTTTGGTAGCTATGCTTTACCTTCCAACCCTCAGGATCTATGGGAAATCCATGAAGGGGATGCTAGAAAGCGGGGATATCGTATTAGCTGTTAAGAGTAATCACTTTAAGATAGGAGACATCGTCGCGTTTTATTATAATAATAATATCTTAGTTAAACGTGTCATTGCTGAATCTGGCGACTGGGTCAACATCACAAAAGATGGTACGGTTTACGTCAATGACAAGAAAATAAATGAACCCTATATCGAGAACAAGGCTTATGGTGAGATAACCATCAAGTTCCCTTACTAAGTTCCAGAAAATCGTATCTTTGTTTTAGGAGATAACCATAAAGTTTCTATTGACTCGCGAAATGCTTCTGTCGGTGCGGTTTCGGATGAACAATTAGTTGGTAAACTAATTGTTAGAATCTGGTCTTTATCAGATATTGGAACTCTAAATTAAAAGTATTATCGAAGCTTATTCACTGTGTTTTAGGATGGGAGGAAAGTGAGAGCCGATGGGAAATTTTTTTAGAAAAAGTAATTTAATTAAAAAGCATAAAAAACTTGCGACTTTCCTTGCAGTAATGGTAGCTCTGGTAACGACATACCTTCTAATCTTGCCTGCTATCACATTAGATATGGAAAGAGCTAGAGAAGAACCTGGTGTTGAAGTAGAACAAAGTAGTCAATTGCCACCAAGCCTTCCAGCTCTGGGAGATTCTGATAGCAATCTAGGCTCTGCAACTGAAAGTTCACAAGAAGCAGATACTTCTCAGACAGAATCAACTGAGAATGACTTAATTACACCGGCAACAACATTAACAGCAACTAATCAAGATTATACGATTACAGCTGATGTTAATGCGGATGCGCAATTGCCTAAAGATACAAGCTTGACTGTTAAAGAAATCAAAACTGATGATGAAGCTTATCAATCAAATTATGAAAAAGTCAAAAACTCTTTAACAGCAAAGACGATTGATAGTGTCCTTTTCTATGACATTACTTTTGAATCAAAAGGTGAAAAAGTTGAACCAAAAGCTGACGTTAAGGTGACAATCATACCGAAAGAAGCTATGGATGCCAAAGATAACTTTGATGTTTTGCATTTTCCTGATGATGGTTCACAAGAAAATATTTCGTAAAAAGATGTTAAAGAAATCGATCATAAGATTACATCAGTTTCTTTTGATAATAGTCAATTTTCAGCTTATGCCTTGGTAACATCAAGCAATCTTTCTGAGTCAAAAGCAAATCTTAATAAAGTTGGTGGTCCGAGATCAACAACTACTCATAATATAACCTTCAAGTACACTGATAATGCAGGTGTTGAACATAAAATGGTAACCGCACAAATTGTCGATGGAGGAACAATTTCAGACTTCCCAATCAAGATTATCTGACTTTAGTGACATGTACACCTTATGAGATAAATACCCAACGTCTACTGGTACGCGGGCATCGCATTCCAAATGCTGATGGTGAAGATAAGACCACTTCCGATGCCATGCAGCTCAATGCGTTATATATTGCACCGTTTATCGGTATTCCAATCTGCCTTGCTATTGTTATCTATATCTTTGTTATAACAAGTAGCAGGTACCTCAAACGTCATGGTGACCTAGTTGGTAAATACCTCAGTCAAAAGGGACTTAAACGACCGCAAATGAACTCTAAAAACTACCAAGAAACGATTAATCAATTAAAAATAATTTTTAAGGATAATTAAAAAAGATTGAAGATGATCGATAAGCTCATCTTTTTTTGTTACGCTTTCACAAATTTTTTGTTAAGTCAATTTGAAGTTTATATTAAAAGTTAAATACAAGACTTAATTTTGCAACAATTCATAAAATTTATGCTATAATTGGAATTATAGTAGCGAAAAGCGAGGTAAGGATATGTGGGTTGTTAGGAAGATGTACTGGCGCAGTGGTCAACAGTATGTTCAAGCACAAAAGATTTTTGAAAGTCGCGAAGAAGCAAATGCTTTTAGAAAAGAATTAGATTTTGCAACGGAGATTTATGAGACAAACTTAGCCGTTTCTAATAAAGGCGATTTTTAAGCAAAGAAGCAGAGCACACCTGCTTTTTTGTTTTGGGGAAAATAAAATGGTAAAAAATTTAGGATAAAAACACTTTCTTTTCCGTATATATCTTGCGCAATTTCTGAAGCTATAGTATAATAGTTTATTGTGAGTATACCTCACTTACTCGTGATTTCGGTCACGGGTCATTAGACCAAAAGGAGGAAAAATATCAATGGCTAAATACGAAATTCTTTACATTATTCGTCCAAACATTGAAGAAGAAGCTAAAAACGCTTTGGTAGCACGCTTTGACTCTATCTTGACTGACAATGGTGCAACTGTTGTTGAATCAAAAGACTGGGAAAAACGTCGTCTTGCATATGAAATCAAAGATTTCCGTGAAGGACTTTACCACGTTGTTAACGTTGAAGCAGAAGATGCTGTAGCTCTTAACGAGTTCGACCGTCTTTCAAAAATCAACGGTGACATTCTTCGTCACATGATCGTTAAACTTGACGCGTAAGAAGGTATTTTATGATTAATAATGTAGTACTTGTCGGTCGCATGACCCGCGATGCAGAACTCCGTTACACACCATCTAATCAAGCAGTTGCGACATTTACACTTGCTGTAAACCGTAACTTCAAGAATCAAAATGGTGAACGCGAAGCAGATTTTATTAACTGTGTTATTTGGCGTCAGCAAGCTGAAAACTTGGCTAACTGGGCTAAAAAAGGCACATTGGTTGGTGTTACTGGTCGTATTCAGACTCGTAACTATGAAAACCAACAAGGCCAACGTGTTTACGTAACTGAGGTCGTTGCAGATAATTTCCAAATCTTGGAAAGTCGTGCTACACGTGAAGGTCAATCAGGTGGTTCTTACAACGGTGAATTTAACAACAATTCATCATTTGGTGGATCTTCTAATGGTGGTTTCTCATCACAACCTTCACAACAAACACCTAACTTTGGTCGTGACGAAAGCCCATTTGGTAATTCAAACCCAATGGACATTTCAGATGACGATCTTCCATTCTAATGGATATGGACACCTCAAGTGTTAAACTTGAAACAACAATAATATAAAGGAGAATAAAACATGGCTCAACAACGTCGTGGCGGATTCAAACGCCGTAAAAAAGTTGATTACATCGCAGCTAATAAAATTGAATATGTTGATTACAAAGATACTGAGCTTCTTAGCCGTTTCGTTTCAGAACGTGGTAAAATTCTTCCACGTCGCGTAACTGGAACTTCAGCTAAAAACCAACGTAAAGTAACAACAGCTATCAAACGCGCTCGCGTTATGGCTCTTATGCCATTCGTAAACGAAGACTAATTCGTTGCGGTGATCAGAAAAAAACGACTTCGAAAGAGGTCGTTTTTTGTGTGGAAAAATCTTTTTTGAGTTTACAAGTTGGAATTATTGTTTTATAATAATTCCAAAAATATGATTATTGTAAAACAATAATTTAGAGGGAGACTTATGAAAGAGGTTGCTTTAAAAGTTGGAAGAGAAGTTGTTAAAATAATACACTATCTATCGCTTGTAGGTATGATTTTGATGGGATTTGGTATCTTTGCAGTATTTTTTGCTAGGCAAAATTACGGTGGCTTATTTACTTTGGATTATGGTTATCAAAGTATCCAAGTCTCTGTCTAGATTCCGATTGTTGTCTTAATAATGGCTATGATTATTTTTTACCTTCTGTTTAGGATAATGCGAGCTTTGGATAAGTTGTTGATAAATTTTCAAGATGAAGAGTATTTTTGCTCCGAAAACATCAATTTGCTTTCTAAAGTTCTTCTTTACCAGATTTTATTCACAGGTATTCAATTACTTGTTAACATATCACTTAATTTTTCTAAAATAGCTGATGCAAGTAGCTTATTTGATTTATCTTTAAAAGATTATCTTGTGAATATTGTTTTTATCATTATCAATGATATTGCTATTATTATGCTAAAACGTGGTTATAAATTGCAAAAAGACCACGATGAGATTATTTGATATGGAAGAAATAAAAGTACATTTAGATAAGGTGTTAAAATCAAGAAATATTACCTCTAAGGAGCTGGCTGAGAAAATAGGAATCACTGAGGCAAATTTGTCTATTCTGAAGACTGGAAAGGCAAAAGGGGTCAGGTTTAATACCTTGATGAGTATTTGTAGAGAGTTGGATTGTCAGCCGGGAGATATTTTAGAATATAGGAGAGATTATGATGAAAGTAATTGAGGTTTTGGGAGTGACTTTATTATTTGGACTGTTATCGGGTTGTGGCATTATCTCAGAAGCTACTTATGATACCGCTGGTGCCATTAAAAACTGAAAGTAGTCAAGCTTATCAAAGTGAAGAATAACTAAATGTTAAAAATATTTTGGTGGTAAATAAAGACGAGGTTTTACCTTTAGAGAATCACTTTTCTGGGACAGTGTATATCATGTTTACAAAAGAAGATCTGAAAAAAGGTCTGAAGACTGATTTTTTACTGAATGACAAATCATTAACAGATGTTAAAGAAGACAGTCAGGATGATTTCAATATTCGTTACCACAAGAAAACATATTTCTCAGCTAAAAAAATTACGATTGAAAATCTTGATCAGATTAAAATGACCTCAACTTGGTCAGATGACGTTGTTTTGAGTTTGCGTTCTAAATAAAAAATAACCTCACTAAACCTTATGCTTAGTGAGGTTATTTTTATTGTTGTGGTGTCATTGCGTTTAGGATATTGTATTTCTTTTGTAGGAAATAACGTCCGACAAGTGACACAGCACCGATGATTAACATGACGATTGGTGGTAATTGTGGGTTAAGAACGGCTGGTAAGAATGCAGTTGCTGTGTATAGGAGAACCCAACCAAGCATTGCTAAACCAAGTACAAGGAAAGTTTTTTTCCAACCTGGTCGTTCGCTCTTAGGTTTACCAGCGAAGCGATAGATGAAGTGGTAAGTTGCGTACATAGCAGCACCCCCACCAAAACCAAGGGCAAGAAGTGAGAAAAGCCCAGAGCTAGTTGTTGCTGAATTGAAGAATCCCATAAGTGCATTAAGAAGAGCAACGATTCCGATGAAAAGAAGTGATGTATCTAACCACATTAACCAAGGGTTATCGTTTTTCTTTTCTTGGTTTGCTTTGGCATCGGAAGCTTTTTCAGTGAAAGAAGCAGCCCAAACCGTTGGTGCACCAAGAAGGGTACGAGCAGTTAAGCCTTTTTTCTGGTTTTCAATGATTGTTGGTAAAACTTCTTCCAAAATTGCTTGGATTTCTTCGTCAGATTTACCATCTTCAATCAATTGATTAGTAGCGATGTGAATAAATTCTTGGTTCTTTTTAGTAAGATTAGTTAAATCCATAAATATTCTCCTATATAAGGTTTTATAAGATAAAGTCAGTTATTAGTTAGAGAAAACAAAACCTTTGCTTTTTCTAACTAGTAAATGCCTAAAATTCATTTTCAATAAAGTCACAACGAGAGAAATTCGATTCGATAATAATCAAATTTCGAGCTAGTAAGAGAGTTAGGGAATCGCTAACAAAATTACGAATTAGTGAGCTGCCTAGGAAGAATCCTGATAGATTCTTCCGTATTTCTGTTAGCGACTGTAGTCGCAACAGAAATTGGCAGGTTAAAACCATTTCTTCCTGAAGAAGTAGAATACCACAGACAAGCTCATGGCAGCAGCGATGAAGACGATGTACCAAAAGGCATGTGGTAGACCGTTTAATGGTAACCAGTTGTTTTGGAAGTTCATCCCGTAGGCAGAGAAGATAACCGTTGGAATATCAAGTGCCATGGTCATCAGAGCCAAGGTTTTCATGATGGTATTCTGGTTGTTGTTGATGATTGAAGCGGTTGTTTCAGTCATGGCATTCAAGACATTTTCATAAATGCCAGCCATCTCAATCGCCTGTTGTGTTTCAATCAAAGTATCTTCAAGCAAATCTTCATCTTCGATGTATTTTTTCAAAGAGCTGGTACTACTTGAAAGTTTTTTAACGATACGTTCATTGAATTTCAATGAGGCTTTCAAGTAGACGATAGATTTTTCAAGCTCCATCATGTCGATTAATTGTTCGTTACGTGTAGCATTTTCCAATTCAGCTTCGATTCGGTCACTTTGACGGTCGATAGAACGAAGGGCTGTTAGGAATAGCTCTGCGTTACGATAAAGCAGTTGGAAAACAAAACGTGTCTTCATGAAGGTATAGAAGTTTTTCACACGACGATTGAAGAAGTTATCAAATAGGGTTAATTCTTGCAAACACGTTGTGATAACGGCGTTGTCAGTTACGATGATACCTAGCGGAATTGTTACATAATAGCTTTTATTATTACGTTCTTCGTAGGTTGGAACGTCGACGATAATCAAAGTGTAATCGTCTTCGACAGAGATACGTGATGTTTCTTCAAGGTCGAGTGGCGCACGAAGGTCTGTGATATCGATATTAAATTGTTCGGCTAAACTCACAGACTCTTCCTGGGAGGGGTTAACCAAATTAATCCAAGCTCCTGGCTCGAATGTATTGATTTCTTTAAACTCTAACGCTGTTGATAGAAACATTTGTTCCATAAAAACAACCCCTCCTTTTGCGATGAGATGCAAGAACTATTAAACTATGATAACTAGTTAGGACCACCAGCGAAAGTGCCGTCTTTAGTTCTTGTTCAATGATTTTTTTAAGTTGTAAAATAATCTCTTTTTAGACAAAATTCTACATACTAGTCTATTATACTACAATTAGCAGTTTTTGGGGACAGAGAAAAGTAGAAAATTTGTTATAATGAAATAAGAAGAAAATGTACTCGTAAAGAAAGGATGGAAAGCTAAGCGTGGCCTAGTGTCAAGCTTAGCTTATCTCATAGATCATGCAAGATAAATTGATTATTCGTGGGGCTCGTGCCCACAATTTAAAAAATGTCAATGTTGAGATTCCGCGGGATAAATTAGTTGTTGTGACCGGTTTGTCGGGGTCTGGAAAATCAAGTTTGGCATTTGATACGATTTACGCAGAAGGGCAACGTCGTTACGTTGAAAGCTTGTCTGCTTATGCCCGCATGTTTCTTGGAAATATGGAAAAACCTGATGTGGATTCGATTGAAGGACTTAGCCCAGCGATTTCTATTGACCAAAAAACAACTAGTAAAAACCCGCGCTCTACTGTAGGAACAACGACAGAAATCAATGATTATCTGCGCCTTTTGTACGCGCGTGTGGGGACGCCTTACTGTATTAATGGGCACGGTGTTATTACGGCATCATCTGTTGAACAGATTGTTGACCAAGTTTTGGAATTGCCAGAACGTACCCGTATGCAGATTTTGGCGCCTGTAGTTCGTCGTAAAAAAGGACAACACAAAACGATTTTTGACCGCATTCAAAAAGACGGTTATGTACGTGTGCGCGTGGACGGTGAGATTTATGATATTTCAGGGGTGCCTGAACTTTCTAAGAGTAAAATGCACAATATCGAAATCGTTGTTGATCGCTTGATTAATAAAGACGGCATTCGTTCACGTCTCTTTGATTCTGTGGAAGCTGCGCTTCGTTTGGCTGATGGTTATATCATTATCGACACTATGGATGGCAATGAATTGCTTTTCTCAGAACACTATTCTTGCCCAGTCTGTGGCTTTACTGTTCCCGAATTGGAGCCACGTTTGTTTTCATTTAATGCGCCATTTGGTTCATGTCCAACCTGTGATGGTTTAGGAAATAAACTGGAAGTTGACTTGGATTTGGTGATTCCTGATCGTAGTAAGACTCTTCGTGAAGGTGCGCTAGCACCATGGAATCCAATTTCATCAAACTATTATCCTGCTATGCTTGGGCAAGCTATGGAAGCTTTTGGTGTTGATATGGATACACCTTTTGAAGACTTGAGCGAAGAAGAGCAAAATCTTGTGCTTTACGGTTCAGGTGAGCGTGAATTCCACTTCCATTATGTCAATGATTTTGGTGGCGAACGCAACATTGACCTACCATTTGAAGGTGTTGTCAACAATATCAATCGTCGTTACCACGAGACAAACAGCGACTTCACTCGTAATGTCATGCGCGGTTACATGAATGAGTTGCCATGTCCAACATGTCACGGTTATCGTTTGAATAATCAAGCGCTTTGTGTGCGCGTGGGCGGTGAAAATGGCATGAACATTGGACAAGTTTCTGATTTGTCAGTAGCTGACCATTTGGAACTTCTAAATCACCTAGAACTCTCTGAAAATGAAAAAACAATTGCTACACCGATTGTCAAAGAAATCAAAGACCGCTTGACTTTCTTAAATAATGTCGGCTTGAATTATTTGACTTTGTCACGTTCTGCGGGGACTTTGTCAGGTGGTGAAAGCCAACGTATCCGTTTGGCAACGCAAATTGGTTCAAATCTATCAGGTGTCCTTTATATTCTTGATGAACCGTCAATCGGACTTCACCAACGTGATAATGACCGTTTGATTGATAGTTTGAAGAAAATGCGTGATCTTGGTAATACCTTGATTGTCGTTGAACACGATGAAGACACCATGCGTCAAGCTGACTGGTTGATTGATGTTGGACCAGGTGCAGGTGAATTTGGTGGGCAAATCGTTGCCTCTGGGACACCAGAAGAAGTGGCTAAAAACAAAAAATCAATCACTGGACAATATTTGTCTGGTGCTAAAGAAATTCCAGTTCCGCTTGAGCGTCGTAAAGGTAACGGACGTTTCCTACGAGTGCTTGGTGCTTGCGAAAATAACTTGCAAAATATCGATGTGACTTTCCCACTTGGTAAATTTATCGCAGTCACAGGTGTTTCAGGTTCTGGAAAATCAACCTTGGTCAATAGTATTTTGAAAAAAGCTGTCGCTCAAAAATTAAACCGAAATTCTGCCAAACCTGGTAAACACAAAGCACTTGAAGGTGTGGAAAACATCGAACGCTTGATTGACATTGACCAAAGCCCAATCGGTCGTACACCGCGTTCAAATCCTGCAACTTATACAGGTGTTTTTGATGATATTCGTGACCTTTTTGCTAAGACCAATGAAGCTAAAATTCGTGGTTACAAGAAAGGGCGCTTCTCATTTAACGTCAAAGGTGGACGTTGTGAGGCTTGTTCTGGTGATGGTATTATCAAGATTGAAATGCACTTCTTGCCAGATGTTTACGTACCATGTGAAGTTTGCCACGGTACACGTTATAACAGTGAAACGCTTGAAGTTCATTACAAAGATAAAAATATCGCTGAAATCCTTGATATGACAGTCAACGATGCCGTTGAATTCTTTGCACCAATTCCTAAAATCGCACGCAAATTGCAAACCATCAAAGACGTTGGACTTGGTTATGTCACACTTGGACAACCAGCCACAACCCTTTCTGGTGGTGAAGCACAGCGTATGAAATTGGCGAGTGAACTTCACAAACGCTCAACTGGTAAGAGCCTTTATATCCTTGATGAACCAACGACAGGTCTTCACACAGATGACATTGCTCGTCTACTTAAAGTCCTTCAACGTTTCGTGGATGATGGAAATACCGTGCTTGTTATTGAACACAATCTTGATGTGATTAAGACAGCTGACTATATTATCGACCTTGGACCAGAAGGCGGTGTTGGTGGCGGACAAATCGTTGCCACAGGCACACCAGAAGAAGTCGCCAAAGTCAAAGAATCCTTCACAGGACAATATTTGAAAGATAAATTGAAGTAAAAAAGTCCAGGTAAGTTATCTTGCCTGGCTTTTGTGTTATATGGAGCCAATTTATGGGGAACGGCGAAGTTCTGCTGCTGTTGAGATTTATTGGAGGATTTATGTCTTATTCAAAAGAAGTTAATCGGTATGTTTTTCCGTTGATTGCAACAAATATTGCACAGCTTTTGATTAATCAATTGTCACTGCATTTTGCGGTTAATGACTCAAGCGTGGCACTTTCTGGAATATCTGTGATTCAAAATTTCTTATTTGACTTTGGTGGGATTTTAGGCGCTTTTAGCTTATCCTTTAATATCAAAGGGGCGCAAGCTTTTGCGGAAAATGACAAGAAGCATTTTAAAGATTTGTTTAAGTCCTCTTTATTACTTGATGTGGTGATAGGTGCTAGCTTTTTAGTTCTATGTGTAGTTTTTAGAAAATCTTTTTTACGTTTATTTTATGGATTTTCAGGAGAATTGCTTGGCTTATCAACACTTTATCTCGTTATTATGTCACCGTATATTCTTCTGACCTTGTTAACATTTTTGTTGACAAATGTTTTAAAAGTTGAAAACCAAACCGATTTTTTGGATTGGGCTTGTTAGCTCGCTGCTTGATGTGGTGATGAATTACTATCTGGTTCTAATTTTTGGAGTGAAGGGCGCAGCGATTTCGGCTATAACTTCTTTGTTTTTAGTGGTTTTGGCTTATTTTTATTTAGTTCATGATGTGATTTTTTAGGCTTTGAAATCTCAGTCAACTTGTAAAAAAGAGTTAATTCTTTTTGGGATTCCTTTAACCATTCAGGCAATTTTTGAGAGTGTTCTTTTTATCATGGCATTTGATGCTTTGATGGGAAGATAGGGGTTAGAAATTCTCTCTATCTATGCAGTGATAGTGACGCTTTGTGCTAATATCTTTGCTGAATTCTTATCAAGCCAAATCAATACAAATATCATTGCACTTACGGTATTTACTATGCTAATCATGGCAGCCACACCACTTTACGAAAGTTTAAAAATGCTTTTACAAAGTAGCCATGCTGAAAAATGGGTGGTTAGTTTAACCGCTCTAGTTAATATCATGAGCACTGATATTTTATTGGTGATTCAAGTTTTAGGTTTTCAAACTTACCAAACACTTTATTTTGTTTACGGCATAAGTCTTGCTATTTTGAGTATTTTATTTATCAAAAAAAGTAACTTCAATAACTTAAAAGAACCTGATGTTTTTTTGCGATAAAATTTGTTTACCAGTTAAATATTTTGTAAAAATACGTGAAAAAAGCGATTATATCAAGGATTTTCTGGTATAATTATCTTAAAAAAGCGAGAGGGAGAGGGACATGCTTGCAAGACTGAAAAGATTTGATGCAAAGTTAGATGAAAAAGGATTAGATGCGTTTTTGGTGACTGGCCAAAATAATGTTTATTATTTGACAGGATTTTGGGGAACATCAGCGACTGTCTTTATTTCCAAAACACGCCGTTTGTTTGTGACAGATGCTCGATATACCTTGATTGCTAAGCAAACGGTTCAAGGATTTGATATCATCGAAAGTAGAGATGCTCTTTCTGAGATTGCTAAGGTGATTGCATCTGATAATTTGGATAAAATCGGTTTTGACAGCCAAGTATCTTTTGCTTATTATCAAATGCTGCAAGGTGTATTTGCAGGGTATGACTTGGCACCTATGACGAACTTCATGGAAAAATTGCGCATGATTAAAGATGCTTCTGAGATTGCAACGATTCGTAAGGCTTGCTCGATTTCCGACCGCGCTTTTGCTGACATGCTTGATTTCATCAAACCAGGTCAGACAACAGAATTGCAAGTGGCAAATTTTCTTGATTTTCGTATGCGTGAATACGGTGCATCTGGGGTATCTTTTGAGACTATTGCAGCATCAGGTTACCGCTCTGCCATGCCTCACGGCGTAGCCAGTGAGAAAGTCATCCAATCTGGTGAAAACTTGACGCTTGATTTTGGATGTTATTACAATCACTACGTCAGCGATATGACGCGTACAATTCACATTGGTGATACGACTGATGAGGAGCGTGAGATTTATGATGTGGTTTTGCGTGCTAATCAAGCGGTTATTGATTCGGTTAAGACTGGAATGACTCGCCGTGATTACGATAAGTTGGCGCGTGATGTGATTGAAAAAGCTGGTTATGGTGAGCACTTCACACACGGAATTGGTCATGGCATTGGGCTTGATATTCATGAAATTCCATTCTTTGGCAATTCAGATGAGTTGGTTGAAGTTGGCATGACTATTACGGATGAACCAGGAATTTACCTTGATAACAAATACGGTGTTCGTATTGAAGACGACCTTGTCGTTACTGAAAATGGTTGTGAAGTCTTAACTTTAGCACCCAAAGAATTGATTGTTTTGTAGGAGAGATGTTATGAAACCACTGACTATTAAAGATAAATTACAAGTTATCCTTGTGATGATTTTATCTGCGATGCTCTCTTTTACGGTTGTTATTGATTTAATGCAGGGAAGTAGTAAGAATTATTTCATTTTGGAATTCATTCTAGTTCTTTTCTTGTCAGCCTTAAGTCAATCACGTCAGTTTGGAATTAATGGCATTGTTCATTATGTTGCGCTTGGACTTGTTGGGTTAACATTTTTTATTGAAGCACCAGGTGGCATATACAAAATTGCTTCGTATTTCTGTATGGCAATTGCTGTGCTTGGGCTGATTATAATTTATCTTAAAAATCGTGTAGTAAAGGAAAAAATCAATGACTGATAGACTTTCTTGGGAAGATTATTTTATGGCAAATGCAGAGTTGATTTCAAAACGTTCAACTTGTGATCGTGCCTTTGTTGGCGCTGTTTTGGTCAAAGATAATCGTATCATTGCGACTGGTTACAATGGTGGTGTTTCTGAAACAGATAACTGTAGCGAAGCAGGACACAAAATGGAAGATGGGCATTGTATCCGCACTGTTCATGCCGAGATGAATGCGCTTATCCAGTGTGCTAAAGAAGGCATTTCAACTAAAGGAACAGAGATTTATGTGACACATTTTCCGTGTATTAACTGCACGAAAGCTCTCCTTCAAGCAGGCATTAAGAAAATCACTTATAAAACTGCCTATCGCATGCATCCATTTGCGATTGAATTAATGGAACAAAAAGGTGTCGAATACGTTCAGCATGATATTCCAGAAGTAGGACTTGGTATGGCTGACTAAGAAGAATAAGTTTTAGACAGTGCTAACACTGTCTTATCCCATAGTAAGACCATAAAAGATTTGAGCCCAAGCTTATTTTATGGTAAAATGAAGTGATAAATAATTTATAAGAGGTAATGAATAAATGATTGAAGCAAGTAAGCTTAGAGCAGGTATGACTTTCGTAACAGCTGATGGAAAACTCATCAAAGTTCTCGAAGCAAGCCACCACAAACCAGGTAAAGGTAACACAGTTATGCGTATGAAACTCCGTGACGTACGTTCTGGTTCAACTTTTGATACAACTTACCGTCCAGAAGAAAAATTCGAACAAGCTATCATTGAAACACGTGCTGCACAATACCTTTACAAAATGGATGATACAGCATACTTCATGGATACTGAAAGCTACGAGCAATACGAAATCCCAGTTGCTAACGTAGAACAAGAATTGTTTTACATCCTTGAAAACTCAGAAGTTAAAATCCAATTCTACGGAACTGAAGTTATCGGTGTTACTGTTCCTACGACAGTTGAATTGACAGTTACTGACACTCAACCATCAATCAAAGGTGCTACAGTTACTGGTTCTGGTAAACCTGCAACTCTTGAAACAGGTCTTGTTGTTAACGTGCCAGACTTCATCGAAATTGGTCAAAAATTGGTAATCAATACGCAAGAAGGTACTTACGTATCACGTGCCTAAGCTTGCCATTAGAGCGGGTAGAGAGGGTACCGCTCTCTTTACTTTTAATCCTTAAAATTAATTAGAAAGGAAATGCTTATGACAACTGAAAATATCGGTGATATTGTTATTTCACCACGAGTACTAGAAGTTATCACAGGTATCGCTGCAGCAAAAGTTGATGGTGTTCATTCACTTCATAACAAAGCCATGGCAGACAGCTTCAGCAAAACAGTTTTAGGTAAAGGTGTATATCTTCACACTGAAGAAGACGGAACAGTTAACGCTGATATCTATGTTTATCTTCAATACGGTGTCAACGTTCCTGCTGTTTCAATCGCAATTCAACAAGCTGTTAAAACTGCGGTTTACGATATGGCAGAAGTGACTATTTCATCTGTAAATATCCACGTTGAAGGAATCGTTCCTGAGAAAACGCCAAAACCTGATTTGAAAGCATTGTTTGACGAGGATTTCTTGGATGACTAATAATTTTACAAATTCAAGACGTGACCTCCGTGAGCGTGCGTTCCAAGCACTCTTTAGCCTAGAATTTGGTGGAGAATATTTAGCAGCTGCTGAATTTGCATATACTTACGATAAGACAATCGAAGAAGATGAAGATGTTCAAGTTCCAGTCTTTCTTCTTAATCTTGTTAAGGGTGTTTGCGACATGCAAGCAGAGCTTGACCAACAAATTGAAGGTCACTTAAAAGCAGGCTGGTCACTAGAACGTTTAATGTTGACTGATAAAGCTTTACTTCGTTTAGGTCTTTACGAAGTAAAATATTTCGAAGAAACACCAGGTCGTGTTGCGGTCAATGAAATTATTGAAATCGCTAAGAAATATTCAGACGAAACATCAGCAAAATTCGTCAATGGATTGTTGAGTCAGTTTGTTACTGAATAATAAATGAAAGAGAGATGTTATACACATCTCTCTTTTTGTTGTGTGCATAAGTAAAAAGAGTAATATAAAAGAACAGGCTTACCCTGTTCTTTTTAAATGCTTCCCCCAGGAATCAATGAGATAGGTAAAATGTAGTCTTTGTTTGTTTTTTCACCTTTGATGCGTTTTAGGAGAATATCGACAAGTAGACTTGCAATTTCATCGATTGGTTGACGGATAGTAGTCAACTGTGGGAAGTAACTTTCAATGAATGATGTGCCATCATAACCAATGATTTTCAAATCATCAGGGATGTTCATATCTAGCTGTTTAGCGATTTTCATTGTCAAAATGGCTGTCAAATCATCTGAAACAAATATCCCGTCTGGACGATTGCTTGCGATGATGGATTTGATTTCCATTTCACGGCGAATTGTGGATAAGTTGTTAGGAACTTTGAAAACTTCACCGTGCGGAATTTGAAATGTAAAACCAAGGGCACGTAATTCGGTTGGTGAGTCAGTGTTATCGTGTCCGGTAATCATAATGATATTTTCACAACCATTTTTTTGAAGTGTGCGAGCAGCTAGTTTTCCACCTTCAAAGTTGTCTGAAGCAACGATAGGGACGTTTGGAGCTAGGTTCCTATCGAAAGCAATAATTGGTGCACTGACGCGCTCGTAATCATCGATGCCAAGGTTGTGACTAGATGAAATGATGCCGTCAACTTGGTTAGCTTCAAGCATTTCAATGTATTCACGTTCTTTGGCTGGGTCATTTTCGCTATTGCAGATAATCGTTTTATAACCATGTTTGAATAACTCGATTTCAAGATATTCAATTAACTCAGAATAAAAGATATTGCTAATATTAGGGAAGATTAAGCCGATAAGTTGGGCTGATTTTCCTTGGAGTCCACGGGCGAGGTTGTTTGGTTTATATCCCAAAGTTCTCATGGCCTCTTGGACTTTTTGTTTTGTCTTCTCTGACAAATAACCTTTGTTGTTGATAACGCGTGAAACGGTTGTTGGGCTTACCCCAGCAAGTTCAGCAACGTCAGTTAATTTTGCTACCATATTAGTATTTCAAATCAAAGTATGTACCAGTGACGTCTCCAGATTTAAGTGTAATTCCATTTTGACCAGCTTCTGGGAAGATACGGCTAGTAAATACTTTTTCTCCTTTATTGATAAAGATTTCAATGATCGAATTATCTACAAAAATATTGGCTGTTGTTTCTTTCGTATCGATTGTACATTCACGAGTAATACCAAATTTTGTAGCGTATTGAACACCGGCTTTACTGCGGTCAAGGATAATTTTACAGTCTTTAGTATCTACAGTCAAGCTGAGTCCATTTCCTTTGTCGTCAGCAAAAAGCAGAAGTTCTGATTTTTGATTTGCAGGGAATGTTAACTCTAACTCATAAGTATTGTTGGTTTGTGCTTTGTCAGCGAATGTTTCAGAAGAATCACGAAGAGAAGTAATTGCTTCAACTGGGTATTGATAAAGTTTACCATCTTTAATAGAAAGTTCTTTAACAAGACTAAGAGCACCTTGGTAATCGTATTGGTCAGTTGGATAGTCGATGTCAGGAAGTCCAATCCAGCTAATAGCAAGGGCACGTCCATCAGGGGCGTTGAATGCTTGAGTCGCATAGGCTTCAAAACCATAATCAAGATTTTGAATGTCAGAAGCTCCGACTAGTTTTGCATTTTCTGTGTCAAACGATTGACATACTTTGTAGGTATTTGGGTAAATGTTGCGATAATCAAGTTCAGCTTTATCAAGTCCTTGTGGGCAGTAGATAAGAACTGGTTTATCATCAACAAAAACAAGGTTTGGACACTCAATCATGTACTCTGAACCACTGTTATTAAAGTCAAGGTTTCCAACTTCTTCCCAATTTTCGACGTTTTTGTTAACAGCTTTGTAAAGTTTTACGAAGCCTGATTCGTCAAGGTTTTGAGCGCCTACGATTGCGTAGAATTGACCTTTGTAGTTGAAAATTTGTGGGTCACGGAAGTGTTCTGTAACGTCTTTTGGTTGGTGGATAAGAACGTTCTCAATTTTAGTGATGTTGCGGTCTTTGTCCATCCATGCGCTAATTTGAAGCGGGTCACGTACCCAATTTTCATCGCGGACATTTCCTGTATAGAATAGGAAGAGTTTGCCGTCGATTTCATAGGCTGAACCAGAATAAGCACCGTGGCTATCGTTTTTAGTATCTGGACGAAGTTCTACGTTTGTTTCATGGAAGTGAACTAAGTCTTCAGATTCAGTGTGAACCCATTGTTTAAGTCCATGAGCAGCAGCAAATGGCCAGTTTTGGTAGAACAATGTGTATTTTCCATTAAAGAATGAAAAACCGTTAGGGTCATTTAAAAGTCCTGATTTTGGTTCGATGTGGTAACTAACATGCCAAGGAGATTTTTTGACATTGTTGTTAATTTTTGCTAATTCTTCGGTGCTCCAATCCTCATAAGGACGGTAACGCACTTCTCTTGGTAAATCCATATTTTTCTCCTTTTTAAATACTATCTATAGTAATATAGTAAACGTTTTCGCCCTAAAAATCAATTGTTTTCGTCCAAAAAGAAAAAAATATGATGAACGCTTGACATAAAATATTTTTATGATAAAATGTAAATGTAGTTAAGTGAAACGCTTACAAAATAGTTCACAAATTTTTTTATAAAGGAGTTACTGTAATGGATTATGGTAAGGTAGCATCTGACGTCGTTAAGGCAGTCGGAAAAGACAATCTTATTGCAGCTGCACACTGTGCGACACGTCTTCGTCTCGTACTTAAGGATGATACAAAAGTTGACCAAGCAGCTTTGGATAACAATCCAGATGTAAAAGGTACTTTTAAAATTGATGGTCAATATCAAGTAATCATCGGTGCAGGTGATGTCAACTTTGTTTATGATGAATTAATCAAAGAAACTGGACTTTCAGAAGTTTCTACTGATGACTTGAAACAAATTGCAAGTAGTGGTAAAAAATTCAACCCAATCATGGCGTTGATTAAATTGCTATCAGATATCTTCGTACCAATTATTCCTGCGCTTGTTGCAGGTGGTCTTTTGATGGCATTACGTAACTTCTTGACAGCTGAAGGATTATTCGGCCCTAAATCAATTGAAGAAATGTTCCCAGCTATTGATGGTATTTCTGCCATGATTCAATTGATGTCAGCTGCACCATTCATGTTCTTGCCAATTTTAGTAGGTATCTCAGCTGCTAAACGTTTCGGAGCTAACCAATTCTTGGGTGCTGCTATTGGTATGATCATGACAACACCAGATCTTGGTGGTGCTTCTGAATTCTGGAATATCTTTGGTTACCATGTTGCACAAACAAACTACGCTTACCAAGTTATCCCAGTATTGGTTGCTGTTTGGTTGCTATCTGTATTGGAAAAATTCTTCCACAAAAAACTTCCATCATCAGTTGACTTTACATTCACCCCATTGTTGTCAGTAATGATTACAGGATTCTTGACATTTACAGTCATTGGTCCAGTAATGATGGTCTTTTCTAACGCTATTACTGATATTATTGTTTGGTTGTATAACACAACAGGCTTTATCGGAATGGGTATCTTTGGTGGTGCTTATTCACTAATCGTTATGACTGGTCTTCATCAGTCATTCCCAGCTATTGAAACACAATTGTTGTCAGCATGGACAAAAGGTGTTGGTTATGGTGACTTCATCTTCGTAGTTGCTTCAATGGCTAACGTTGCACAAGGTGCAGCAACATTTGCAATTTGGTTCTTGACTAAAAGCTCTAAAACTAAGAGTCTTACATCTTCAGCAGGTGTATCAGCGCTTCTTGGTATTACAGAACCAGCTTTGTTCGGTGTTAACTTGAAATACCGTTTCCCATTCTTCTGTGCTTTGATTGGTTCAGGAGTTGCAGCAGCAGTTGCAGGTTTGGTTAAAGTAGTTGCTGTTTCACTTGGTTCAGCAGGTTTCCTTGGATTCCTTTCAATCAACGCTTCTTCAATCCCATTCTACGTTGTATGTGAATTAATCAGCTTCGCTGTTGCATTTGCTCTTACATACTTCTACGGAAAAACAAAAGCAGCAGGTGTCTTTGCGGCTGAAGCAGCAGACGCTGCTAAAGCTCAAGTCGAATCAGATGAACACGCTGTTAAAGATGGCAAAGAAGTTGCTAAAGAAGTATCAGCTCTTTCACAAGCAGGTGTTTCTGAAGAAACAGTTGTAAGCCCACTTGCTGGTCAAGTTGTAGAACTTTCATCAGTAAATGACCCAGTTTTCTCATCAGGAGCTATGGGAAAAGGTATCGCTGTAAAGCCTGAAGGCAACACAGTTTACTCACCAGTTGATGGTACTGTTCAACTTGCATTTGAAACTGGTCATGCTTACGGTTTGAAATCTGACAACGGTGCAGAAATCCTTATCCACATCGGTATCGATACTGTATCAATGGCAGGTAAAGGTTTCGAACAAAAAGTTACTACTAACCAAAAAGTTAAAAAAGGTGATGTTCTTGCGACATTTGATAGCTCAGCTATCGCACAAGCAGGTCTTGATGATACAACAATGATTATTGTTACAAATACTGCAAATTACTCTGAAGTAACTCCAGTTGCTCAAGGAAAAGTTTCTGAAGGTGTTGCGTTACTTGAACTTGAATAAATATATATGTATATTTTAAGAGGTACTTTGATACCTCTTTTTAAATGGAGTTAAAACCTTGTAAATAAAGAAATATAAGCGCTTTTATACTTGATATATCTTTTGAAATTTTGTATAATATTGTGTATAAAATAGCATTTAAAAGGGAGATAACATGACTAAATTATACGGTAGTGTAGAAGCAGGTGGAACAAAATTTGTTTGTGCTGTTGGTGACGAAAATTTCCAAGTTGTTGAAAAAGTTCAATTTCCAACAACAACACCTTACGAAACAATTGATAAAACAGTAGCTTTCTTCAAACGTTTTGAAGAAGATTTGGCTGGTATTGCCATTGGTTCTTTTGGTCCGATTGATATCGACCAAAATTCAGAAACTTATGGTTATATTACATCAACTCCAAAACCACATTGGGCTAATGTTGATTTGGTTGGCTTGATTTCAAAACACTTCAAAGTCCCATTTTATTTCACAACTGACGTTAATAGCTCAGCTTACGGTGAAACAATTGTCCGTAAAGGTGTTAAGAGCCTTGTTTACTACACAATCGGTACTGGTATCGGTGCTGGCGCTATTCAAAATGTTCAATTCATCGGTGGTCTTGGTCACACAGAAGCAGGTCACGTCTATGTTGCTCCACATCCACATGATGTTGCTAATAACTTTAGCGGCGTTTGCCCATTCCACAAAGGGTGTCTTGAAGGTATGGCAGCTGGTCCATCACTTGAAGCACGTACAGGTATTCGTGGTGAATTGATTGAACTTAACTCAGACGTGTGGGATGTTCAAGCTTACTACATCGCCCAAGCAGCTATTCAAGCAACACTTCTTTACCGTCCAGAAGTCATCGTATTTGGTGGTGGTGTTATGGCACAAGAACACATGTTAAAACGTGTTCGCGATAAATTTAAAGCTTTGTTAAATGATTATGTACCAGTTCCAGATGTTACTGAATATATCGTAACACCAGGAGTTGCTGAAAATGGTTCTGCAACACTTGGAAACTTTGCCTTAGCTAAGAAAGTTTCAGAACATTAATTTATTTTGATTAACAAGATGTAAGTGAGATTGAGGAAAAGTCCTGCGGGACTGCTCTTCAATCTTTTTTTACACTGATAATTCCTGTGAAATACAGTGCTTTCTTGTTGTTAAGGTGAAAAAAGAGTATAATCGAAACAGGTGAATGCTCAGAAAATACTTAGAATGTTATTAATAAATACTAAAAAATCATACCGTTTTATCTAGTTTATGGCTTAGTTGTCATGATAGCGTATTCTTGTATAGGAGCGCTTTTTATGATAAAATATAATGATAAGTTTATCGAAAGGAATTGGGATGGCAAATATTCTACGAACTGTTATCGAAAACGATAAAGGCGAACTAAGAAAATTAGAAAAAATTGCAAAGAAAGTTGAGTCATACGCTGATGCGATGGCCGCTTTGTCTGATGAAGAATTAAAAGCAAAAACACCAGAATTCAAACAACGTTATCAAAATGGTGAAACGCTAGATCAGTTATTGCCAGAAGCTTTCGCGGTTGTTCGTGAAGCTGCAAAACGTGTTCTTGGGCTTTATCCATACCGTGTTCAAATCATGGGTGGTATTGTTATGCACAATGGTGACGTGCCAGAAATGCGTACTGGTGAAGGTAAAACATTGACTGCGACTATGCCAGTTTACCTTAACGCACTTGCAGGTGAAGGTGTTCACGTTATAACTGTTAATGAATACCTTGCAACACGTGACGCGACTGAAATGGGTGAAGTTTATAGCTGGTTAGGTCTTTCAGTAGGTATCAACCTTTCTGCTAAATCACCATACGAAAAACGTGAAGCTTATAACTGTGATATCACTTATTCAACAAACTCAGAAATCGGTTTTGACTACCTTCGTGATAACATGGTTGTTCGCCAAGAAGACATGGTTCAACGTCCATTGAACTTTGCCTTGGTCGATGAAGTTGACTCTGTCTTGATTGATGAAGCAAGAACACCTTTGATTGTCTCTGGTCAAGTTACTTCAGAAACAAGTCAACTTTACATTCGTGCAGATAAATTCGTTAAAACACTTGAAAGTGTTGATTATGTCATTGATGTACCAACAAAAACAATCGGTCTAACTGATAGTGGTATCGATAAAGCTGAAGAATATTTCAACTTGGAAAATCTTTATGATTTGGAAAATGTTGCCTTAACACACTATATTGATAACGCTCTTCGTGCTAACTACATTATGATTTTGGATATTGATTATGTGGTTAGTGAAAACGGTGAAATCTTGATTGTTGATCAATTTACTGGTCGTACAATGGAAGGTCGTCGTTTCTCTGATGGTTTGCACCAAGCTATCGAAGCTAAAGAAGGTGTACGTATCCAAGAAGAATCTAAGACAAGTGCATCAATTACTTACCAAAACATGTTCCGCATGTACAAAAAATTGGCAGGTATGACTGGTACAGCCAAAACTGAAGAAGAGGAATTCCGCGAAGTTTACAATATGCGTATCATTCCGATTCCAACTAACAAACCTGTAGCACGTATTGACCACCCAGATTTGTTGTACCCAACACTTGCTTCTAAATTTAGAGCAGTTGTTGAAGATGTTAAACGTCGTCACGCTAAAGGTCAACCGGTCTTGGTTGGTACTGTTGCCGTTGAAACATCAGACATTATTTCTAAGAAATTGGTTGAAGCTGGTATTCCACATGAAGTTTTGAATGCGAAAAACCACTTTAAAGAAGCGCAAATTATCATGAACGCTGGTCAACGTGGTGCCGTTACAATTGCAACTAACATGGCTGGTCGTGGTACAGATATCAAACTTGGTGAAGGTGTACGTGAACTTGGTGGACTTTGTGTCATCGGTACAGAACGTCACGAAAGCCGTCGTATTGATAATCAGCTTCGTGGACGTGCAGGTCGTCAAGGTGACCCAGGTGAATCACAATTCTATCTATCTCTTGAAGATGATTTGATGCGTCGTTTCGGTTCAGATCGTATTAAAGCTTTCCTTGATCGCATGAACCTTGATGAAGATGAAGCTGTTATCAAATCTAAGATGTTGACACGTCAAGTGGAATCAGCTCAAAAACGTGTTGAAGGTAACAACTACGATATGCGTAAACAAGTCCTTCAATATGATGATGTGATGCGTGAACAACGTGAAATCATTTATGCTGAACGTCACGATGTTATCACAGCAGACCGTGATTTGGCACCTGAAATCAAAGCAATGATTAAACGTACAATTAATCGTGCTGTTGATGCTCACAGCCGTGCAGACCGCGAAGAAGGTATCAAGGCTATCTTGAATTTTGCTAAATCAAACTTGGTTTCGGAAGATTCTATCAAACTAGCTGACCTTGACAATCTAGATTTTGAAGAAATCAAAGAAGAACTTTACAAACGTGCTTTGGTAGTTTACGATGCTCAAATCGCTAAACTTCACGATGAAGAAGCCGTTAAAGAATTCCAAAAAGTTTTGATTTTGATGGTTGTGGATAACAAGTGGACAGACCACATTGATGCCCTTGATCAATTGCGTCAATCTGTTGGTTTGCGTGGATACGCTCAAAATAACCCTGTTGTTGAATACCAATCAGAAGGTTTCCGTATGTTCCAAGCAATGATTGGTGCCATTGAATTTGACGTGACACGTACAATGATGAAAGCACAAATTCACCAACAAGAACGTGAACGCTCAACTGAACGTGCGACAACTATGGCTGAAAAGAATATCTCTGCTCAACATGTTCAAGCAAAATCTGATATCGATTACTCTAACGTTAAACGTAACGATTTGTGCCCATGTGGATCAGGTAAAAAATTCAAAAATTGCCACGGTCGTAAACATTTTTAAAAAAGACAACAGAAAATTCTGACAATTCATTGAAAAACCTCTTGAAAATGGTATAATAGATGAAATCTTAACTAATTTCAGGAGAGGGAAAATATATGTCATTTAAAGCAACAAGTAAAAAGATTAATTTCGATGCTCTTAAAGAAGAATCAAAATTAACTGGTGACGTTCTAGCTAAAAAAGAAGCTCGTGATCGCGAATTAGAAGCTATCATTAAAGGTGAAGATGACCGAGTTCTTTTGGTTATCGGCCCTTGCTCATCTGATAATGAAGATGCTGTGCTTGAATACGCTCGTCGTTTGGCAAAACTTCAAGAAGAAGTTAAAGACCGTGTCTTTATGGTAATGCGTGTCTACACAGCAAAACCACGTACGAATGGTGATGGTTATAAAGGTTTGATGCACCAACCTGATACATCAGAAGCACCAAGTTTGATTAACGGTATTAAAGCCGTTCGTCACCTTCATTATCGTGTGATTTCAGAGACTGGCTTAACAACAGCAGATGAAATGCTTTATCCAGAAAATCTTCCATTGGTAGATGATTTGGTATCTTATATTGCTGTTGGTGCGCGTTCAGTTGAAGACCAACAACACCGCTTTGTTGCTTCAGGCATTAGTGTCCCAACAGGGATGAAAAACCCTACTTCAGGTAACTTGAATGTTATGTTTAACGGTATTTATGCTGCACAAAATAAACAATCATTCTTGTTTAACGGTGAAGAAGTAGAAACATCTGGTAATCCATTTGCACATGCTATCCTTCGTGGTGCACTTAACGAATATGGTAAAAATATGCCAAACTATTACTATGATAATGTCATCGATACTATCGAGCAATACGAAAAAATGGGACTTGAAAATCCATTTATCGTTATCGATACTAACCATGACAACTCAGGAAAACAATATTTAGAACAAGTTCGTATTGTCCGTCAAACATTGATTAACCGTGATTGGAACGAAAAAATCAATAAATACGTTCGTGGTTTCATGATTGAATCATACTTAGAAGACGGACGTCAAGACAAACCTGAAGTCTTTGGTAAATCAATCACAGACCCATGTCTTGGTTGGGACAATACCGAAAAACTTGTTCACGAAATTTACGATACACTAGGTAAATAAATTATGGGAATACATCAAAAAAGTGCAACGATTGATATTGCACAAGTCAAAGAACTATCAAAACTAGAAGGTGATTTTCTTGCTAAGAAAAAAGCACGTGATGCTGAATTGGCAAAAATCATCAAAGGTGAAGATGACCGTATTCTCTTGGTTATCGGTCCATGCTCGTCTGATAATGAAGATGCTGTACTTGAATACGCTCATCGTTTAGCGAAACTTCAAGAAGAAGTGAAAGATAAGATTTTCATTGTCATGCGTGTTTATACAGCAAAACCGCGTACAAATGGTGATGGTTATAAAGGGTTGATGCATCAGCCTGATACATCAAAACTTCCAGATTTGATTAATGGTGTTGCTGCGGTTCGTCATTTGCATTATCGAGTTATCACAGAAACTGGTTTGACAACTGCAGATGAGATGTTGTATCCTGATAACCTTACCTTGGTAGATGATTTGGTGTCATATCATGCTATTGGAGCTCGTTCGGTTGAAGACCAAGAACACCGCTTTGTTGCCTCTGGAATTGATGCCCCTGCAGGAATGAAAAATCCAACATCTGGTAATTTGAATGTGATGTTTAACGGTATTTATGCCGCACAAAACAAACAAAACTTCATTTACCATAATGCAGAAGTTGAAACAGATGGTAATCCATTGGCGCATGCTATTCTTCGTGGTGCACTAACTGAGCATGGCGAAAATATGCCAAACTACTATTATGATGACTTGTTGAAAGCAATTGCGCACTACGAAAAAATGGGACTTGAAAATCCATTTATCGTTGTGGACACAAATCATGATAATTCTGGTAAACAATATCTTGAACAAATCCGTATTGTCCGTCAAACATTGATTAATCGCGACTGGAGTGATAAAATTAACAAGTATGTACGTGGATTCATGATTGAATCTTACTTGGAAGATGGTCGCCAAGATACACCAGAGGTATTTGGAAAATCGATCACAGACCCATGTCTAGGATGGGATAAAACTGAAAAATTGATTCGTGAAATCCATGCAACCTTAAGTCATGATTCTTATGAGGAATTGCTATTCTAATTAATTGAATAACCTATGGGGCTGGGGATTTTTCTCAGCTCCTTAGTTTTGGAAATCATTAAGCGATTAAGCTGATAAGAGTTTTGATTTGGTTTAAAATCGTTTTTCACAAAGGAGACGTATGATTATTGGTCATGGCATTGACTTGCAAGAAATAGATGCAATCAAGCGAGCGTATGAGAAGAATAATAGATTTGCAAAGCGCGTGCTGACAGAAAAAGAATTTCAAGTTTTTTCAGGTTTTAAGGCTGAGAAAAGGCAAATGGAATTTTTGGCGGGACGTTGGGCTGCAAAAGAAGCTTTTGCTAAGGCAATGGGGACTGGAATTGGGACACTTGGTTTTCAAGATATTGAAATCTTGAATAACCAGCTAGGTACGCCTGAGATTACCCAGTCACCTTTTACTGGTAAATGCTTTATCTCACTTTCTCATACGGGGAATCTTGTGCAAGCCAGTGTTATCTTAGAAGATGATGAGTAACAAATTTTTTGAAAAATGAAAAGTAGGATTAATCGAGAAATTTTTTACTAGCTTTGGAGGAGAAAAAATGATTTCAAGTTTACACCGACCAACAAAAGCCTTAATTGATTTAGGGGCTATTTGTGATAATATTGAGGCGGTTAAAGCTAATATTCCAGAAGGGAAAAAAGCTTTTGCGGTTGTTAAAGCTAATGCTTATGGACATGGTGCTAAAAAGGTTGCGCGAGCTGTGCACCACTTAGTTGACGGTTTTTGTGTATCAAATGTCGATGAAGCTCTCGAACTTCGTGAAGCAGGTATTGAAGAAACTATCTTAATCTTGGGTGTTATCATGCCTAATGAAGTTGCTTTAGCACGTGATTACGATATTACCTTAACTGTTGCTAGCCAAGAATGGCTTGATTTAGCAAATGAGCAAGACATCAGCCTTAAAGGGGTTAACGTTCATTTGAAAGTTGATTCTGGTATGGGACGTATTGGTGTACGTAGTCTTGAAGAAGCTGAAAGCTTAATGGCTAACTTGAAAAAAGCTGGCGCTAATGTAGAAGGTATCTTCACTCACTTTGCTACAGCTGATGAAGCTGATGATACTAAATTTAATGAGCAATTGGCATTCTTTACAAATATTGTTAACAACTTGAGTGAAAAACCAGCCCTTGTTCATGCTAGTAACTCAGCGACAAGTATCTGGCACAGCGAAACAATCTTCAATATCGTTCGTCTTGGTATCGTGATGTACGGATTGAATCCAAGTGGAACAGATATTGCTCTTCCATATCCGATTAAACCAGCTCTTGGCTTGGAATCAGCGCTTGTTCACGTAAAGACAATCCCAGCTGGTGCGACTGTTGGTTACGGTGCAACTTACACTGCTCAAAAAGAAGAATATATTGCGACTGTTCCAATTGGTTATGCTGATGGATGGACTCGTGATTTGCAAGGTTTTTCAGTTCTTGTGAATGGACAATTTTGTGAAATCATTGGGCGCGTGTCAATGGATCAAATCACGATTCGTTTGCCAGAAAAATTCCCAATCGGTACTAAAGTAACTTTAATTGGTCAAGAAGGTGACAAGGCTATTTCAGCTACTGATTTAGCTCAAAAACGTGGTACTATCAATTATGAAGTACTTTGTCTTCTAAGTGACCGTATCCCACGTTTCTATTCAAAATAAGATAAAAAGGATTCTAGATTATCGTGATTTTCTTACGGCGATTTAGAATCTATTTTTTGTTATAATAATAGCAAAGTGAGGTCTTATGAATTTACAATCATCAATTGAGGAATTGAAAGGCTTAGGTCCTAAGTCGGCAGAAAAATTCCATAAATTAGACATTTATACGATTGAGGATTTGCTACTTTATTATCCTTTTCGTTATGAAGATTTTAAGAGCAAGAGTGTTTTAGATTTAGTTGACGGGGAAAAAGCTGTTATTGTTGGAACAGTAGTAACACCAGCAAATGTTCAGTATTATGGTTATAAGCGTAATCGACTGTCTTTTAAAATCAAGCAAGGTGAAGCCGTTATTGCGGTATCTTTTTTCAATCAGCCTTATTTGGCAGATAAAGTTGAGCTTGGCAGTGATGTGGCGATTTTCGGAAAATGGGATGCTCTAAAATCCGTAGTGACTGGTATGAAGATTTTAGCGCAGGTTGAAGATGATATGCAGCCTGTTTACCGTGTGGCGCAGGGCATTTCGCAAAATGCTTTGATTAAAGCTATAAAATCTGCTTTTGCTCTTGGCGCACAAAATTGGTTGCCTGAGAATCTACCCCAAGTTTTCTTGGGTAAGTACCGTTTACTAGGGCGAGCAAGAGCAACTGAAGCCATGCATTTTCCAAAGGATTTAGCAGAATACAAGCAAGCCCTTCGTCGTATAAAGTTTGAAGAACTTTTTTATTTTCAGATGAATCTGCAAGTTTTGAAGGCAGATAATAAATCAGAAGCTAACGGTTTTATGATTGCATACGATGAGCAAAAAGTGGCTGATAAGATAGCGAGCTTGCCGTTTGATTTAACGGGTGGGCAAAAGCGCAGTCTTAGTGATACTTTATCTGATATGTGCTCTGGTGGCCATATGAATCGCCTTTTGCAAGGGGATGTTGGTTCTGGTAAGACGGTAGTTGCAAGTCTTGCCATGTATGCAGCCTACACGGCTGGTTTTCAATCAGCTTTAATGGTGCCAACAGAAATTTTGGCTGAACAACATTTCGAGAGTTTAACACAGTTTTTCCCTGATTTATCCATTGCTATCTTGACGTCAGGTATGAAGGCAGCTAATAAAAAAGTCGCTCTTGCTGCCATTGCGGCTGGTTCTGTGGATATGATTGTGGGAACACATGCGCTGATTCAAGATGCAGTGAGCTACCATCGTCTAGGACTTGTTATTACAGATGAGCAGCACCGATTCGGGGTCAATCAGCGTCGTATTTTCCGCGAAAAAGGCGAAAATCCTGATGTGCTTATGATGACAGCGACGCCTATTCCACGTACGCTTGCCATTACCGCTTTTGGTGAAATGGATGTTTCCATTATTGATGAATTGCCTGCAGGGCGAAAACCAATTATCACACGCTGGGTTAAGCATGAGCAGTTGGATATTGTCCTTGACTGGGTCAAAACAGAATTGCAAAAAGGTGCGCAAGCTTACGTCATTTCACCTTTGATTGAGGAATCTGAATCTCTGGATTTGAAAAATGCGATTGCATTGCATGAAGATTTGTCTGAGTATTTTGCAGGATGTGCCAACGTGGCTTTGATGCACGGACGCATGAAAAATGAAGAAAAAGAAGCTATCATGCAAGACTTTAAAGCTCAAAAGAGTCAGGTTCTGGTCTCAACGACAGTAATTGAAGTTGGGGTCAATGTGCCAAATGCAACTATTATGATTATCATGGATGCTGATCGTTTTGGACTTAGTCAGCTACACCAGCTGCGCGGGCGTGTTGGGCGTGGTGACAAGCAATCTTATGCGATTTTGGTTGCTAATCCAAAGACTGAGACAGGAAAAAAACGCATGAAAATCATGACAGAAACCACAGATGGTTTTGTACTGGCTGAAGCTGATCTTAAAATGCGTGGCTCTGGTGAAATTTTTGGAACACGACAATCTGGAATTCCGGAATTTCAAGTAGCAGATATTGTGGAAGATTATAATATTTTAGAAGAAGCTAGACGAGTTGCTAGCCAGATCGTTTCAAATCCAAATTGGCGCCAAGAACCACAATGGCAAATCATCACTCAAAATCTCAAAGATAAAGGTAACTTTGATTAAGGTTTATGAAAGATTTCTACAAGGAAAGCTTAAGCTTTCCTTTTTATAATGGCTTTACCAAATGAAAGATGAGGTAAGCTTATGATAATAAACGTAACTTATAAGATGACATTTGCTAAAAAAATTGACGAGAAACCAGCTTACGGAAAGTAGGCTGATAAAAGAGGACTCTTTTTTGATAAATGCTATGGCAGTAAAATCCCTAAAAGACATAAGACCATGGTGATAATTTAGCTCAGTCGAAAGTGACTGGGCTTTTTTAGTGGCATTTGTTATGGAAAATCCTTGATTTTGGATAAAATTCTTAAAAATTACGCAAAAAATATCGTTTTTCGATAAAAAAGTATTGCAAAACGAAAAACTTGCAGTATACTAATTATATCGAAAAACAATAAAATGTTTTCGAAAAAGAATAATTTAATATCGCAAAACGGATTTAACAATTAAGCTCAACCACAAATCCAATAGGAAAACATTTTTTAGGAGATTTATCATGAACACAAAAACTATCGAAAACATCGTCAAAACAGTCGCTAAGGTTGCTATCAATCTTACAAATATCGTTTTAGTCTTAACAATCCTTGCGGATTTGGTTTCACATGTTTATGGTTACGATACTAAATCCGTTGGACAATACGGTGTGATTGAATGGGCAATCGGAAAAGATACTAACACTTGGCTACTAACAGCACTGACAATCTTGACAAACAGTGCCATGATTTACGGATTGACAAAACTCAAACATTTCATTGCAAACTTCACTGTAAAAGAAGTACTAGCTGACAAAATATACCACTTTTTAAAACAAGCAAGCATCTACACATTCTTTGCATCATTTCTTCAAAATTTTTTATCAACATCAATGCACCAAGCTCAACTTATTTTTGATTTTTCAATTTGCGCTTATTTCTGCCTTGCTTTCTTACTTGTTAAATACCTACGTGGACGTCACGTAGCCTAACCCAAGAATTATCGTCATTTTACCAATTATCAATTAACTTTAAGAGGAGGTTTATCATGAACACAAAAACTATCGAAACTGCTGCTAAAACTATTGCCAAAATTGCTATCAATATCACTATTGTGAGGCTTGTTTTAATCATTTTTGCTGATTTTGCTTCACATTTTTACGGTTATGATAAAATGGCTCTCGGCCAATACGGTATGATTGAGTGGGCAATTAGCAAGAGCCAACATACTTGGGGTATTACATTTTTGACTTGTCTGGTAAATGGTACCATTATTTACGGACTTACTAAATGAAAACTTTCCTTTCTGATTTGACAGTTGCTGATATTCTTTTAGACCGAGCTTATAGCTTTTTGAAAAAAGCAACTCTTTACACATTTGTGGTATCAGTTTTCCAAAACATCTTGACAAATGCTTCTAATACAAGTAATATGACAGTTGACTTTTCAGTTTGTGGCTTTTTAGCCCTTGCTGTTGTAATTAGTAAATGGCTTCGCACTCGTCGCTTAGCTTAACGGGAAAATAATTTAAAGGAGACAATCATAAAGAAAACAAACTATAAAGCGTTGAAAGTTGCCAATGTTGTGATTAATATTGCCATCGTCTTAATCGTTTTATCTACAGTAGTTGCTATTTCTCTTTCGTTGACACAACCACATTTGAATTTGATGAATCAAGCTGGAAATGGTTTTTCATTTGATGTAAATATTCCAGAAAAGCTTTTGCATTCGCCATCATTTCTTAGTTTGTTTGCTGTTAATTCATGCCTTTGGATTGCGCTCCTTGTTTTTGTGAAAATGTTTTTCAAAAATATTATTGATAATAATATTTTTACTCCATAAAATGTAAAATTGGCACGTTATGTTGAGTATAATTTTATTGCTCTTGCATTTTTAGATAGTTGGTTCCAAAGTTTGTGTTCTGGTTCATGAGTTTTATCTTTTGTTAACTGGGCTTATCTAGTAGCGGCATTTATTGTTTGGGTATTTTCAATGATTTTAAGAGAAGCTAATGTCATTGCTGAGGAAAATGAATTTACAATTTAGAGGTAGTCATATGATTCAAATTAATCTTGATGTTGAATTAGCAAAACGAAAAATGAAATCAGGTGAATTAGCTGAACGTATCGGTATTACAAATGCTAATCTCTCTATCCTAAAAACAGGTAAAGCAAAAGCGGTTCGTTTAACGACACTAGATGCGATTTGTCGTGAGTTAGGCTGTCAACCTGGTGATATTTTAGAATACATTCCTGATGAAGAGTAACAAAAAAGCTGAAGCAATTGCTTCAGCTTTTTAGCATTAATCAGATGATTACCCTTCAATATATTCTTTTAATTCTTGTCCTTTTAGCCCTGCATTTAAAGCGATGAGAAGTTTTAGGCGGGCTTTTTGGGCATTGAGTTCTTTGATGAACATAACCCCAGCGTTAGCGAGTTGAACGCCGCCTCCTTCGTAGGCGTAGACTGGTTCAGCAATTCCGTTAAAGCAACGTGAGACAAGAACAACAGGAACGCCTTGTTTGATGAGGTCGTAGATTTCTTCGGCAGCGCGTGGTGGCATATTCCCAGCTCCAAGCGCTTCGATGACCACACCTTGAACATTGCTTGGATTAAGGAAACTAATAATACCATCGCCACCCATACCAGTATAAGCTCTGATAATTGGAACGGTACCTGAAATATCTTGTAAATCAAAACGAACACGAGGTTCAGCTGTTCGGAAGAAGAGAATATCATGTTTCATGATGATGCCTAAGGGTCCATGGATTGGTGTTTTAAAGGTTGAAACGTTAGTAGTATGAGTTTTTGTCACGTATTTTGCGGCGTGAATTTCATCGTTCATGACCACTAAAACGCCTTTACCAATTGCTTTTTCGTGACTCGCAACACGAAGGGCGCTGAGGTAATTGTAAACACCGTCACTCCCTAGTTCATTTGATGAGCGCATAGCACCAGTAAGCACGATTGGAACGTTAGGAACTTCCAGGGTATCAAGGAAATAAGCCGTTTCTTCAAGAGTATCTGTTCCGTGAGTGATAACCACACCGTCAAAGTTATCAGCTTCTTCTTTGATTTTTTGGTAAAGCTTTAACATGTGTCTTGGTGTGATGTGTGGACTCGGCACATTAAAAAAATCAAGTGCTGTCACTTGAATATCTTCAAGATTGACACCGACGTGATTCATCGGATTATCATTTTCTGGGCGGACATTACCGTCTTCGTCAGCATGCATTGAGATGGTTCCACCTGTGTGCAAGACAAGGATTTTTTTCATGACAATAAAACTTCCTTTTAAAAATGTGATATAATCTATTTTAACATAAAGAGGGAGGGCGAGAAACGGTTTGGCAATAAAAGCAGTATTTTTTGATATTGATGGGACACTTTTGAATGATCGTAAGAATGTGCAACAATCGACCTTGAAAGCTATTAATAGCTTGAAAAAACAAGGGATTTTTGTGGGAGTAGCAACAGGACGTGGGCCAGGTTTTGTGCAACCATATCTAGAAAATCTTGGTTTGGATTTTGCGATTTCTTATAATGGTCAGTACATTTTTACACGAGATCAGGTGCTTTATCATAATCAAATGGCTGTGTCGACAGTTTATCGTTTGATTCGTTATGCCAATGATCATCGCCGTGAAATCTCTCTGGGAACAGCTTCAGGTTTGGTAGGTTCTCGTATTATCAACATGGGGACAAGTCGTTTTGGTCAAGTTGTTAGCACACTTGTCCCGAAACGTTGGGCAAAAGCGGTGGAGCGCAGCTTTAAACACTTTATCCGACGTTTCAAACCACAAAATTTAAATGGGTTATTGGCGATTATGCGTCAACCGATTTATCAAGTGGTGTTTGTGGCAACTGAAGGTGAAACAGCTAATATTCAAAATGCTTTTCCTCATATTAAAGTCACACGTAGTAGCCCTTATTCAGCTGACTTGATTTCAAAAGGACAATCCAAAGTCAAAGGAATTGAGCGAGTCGGTGAGATGTTTGGCTTTAGCCTAGATGAGGTCATGGCCTTTGGTGATTCTGATAATGATATTGAAATGTTATCTGGTGTCGGCACTGGCGTTGCTATGGGAAATGCCAAAGAATCTGTAAAAGCTATCGCCACTTATACAACAGATACTAACAACAATGATGGTATTTCAAAAGCCTTAGCTCACTACGGTTTGATTCATGTTGAAGTTGGTGAACACTTTGATAGTCAAGATGACAACTTCAATAAAGTCAAAGATTTCCACCATCAAATGGACGGAGAAACTTGTGAGACACCACGGCTTTATGGTGTCGAAGAAGCTGATCATCGCTCAGACTTCAAGGTTGAAGAGATTGTCGAGTTCTTATATGCGACAAGTAAGGGAAATCCAGAAGCTTTCGAGCAGTCAGTGGCTAACTTGCACGAAGCTGTTGATAAAGCCGTGACTAAGATTAAAAGTAAAGAACACCCAGAAACACCTCTTGTTGGTCAGGTGGATGCTCTGACAGATTTGTTATACCTGACTTATGGTTCCTTTGTTTTAATGGGAGTTGACCCAAAACCTTTCTTTGATATTATTCATGAATCAAATATGGGAAAAATCTTCCCTGATGGTCAGGCACATTTTGACCCGACTACTCACAAGATTTTAAAACCAGATGATTGGGAAGAAAAATTTGCACCAGAACCAGCTATCAAACGTGAATTGGACCGACAAATTCATAAATCACTTAATCGTAAAAAAAGAAACCAAGCTAGTCGTTAGACCAACTTGGTTTTTTTCGTAATTATAGAATAGTTGATTAAAAATTATTATTAAAGAGAATTGATATTACTCAAGACTTAGAATGTTTTTTCGCTATCGCGAACAACTAGCAAATCGACTTTTGCATGACGCATGATGTATTCTGATGAAGAACCGATGAGAAGTCGTTCAAATGTGTTAAGACCAGTAGCCCCAACCATAATTAAATCAGCTCCTTCTTTGTCAGGAATATCACGTGCTAAGAGAGTCTTAGGATTACCAAATTCAATGACTTGTTTGACTTTAGTTAAACCTTTGTCGCGAGCTTGTTTTTCATAGTCATCTAACACTTCTTTTGCTTCTTGTTCAAGTTTTTCATAAACATAAGTGTCAAAAGTAGCAACACTTTGAAGTGCGCGTGTATCAATGACGTGTGTAAGTAGTAACTCTGCGCCGTTACGTAGTGCAACGTTTACCCCTTTTTCAAAAGCCAATTCTGATTCGTAAGAACCATCAATAGCAACTAGGATTTTTTCATAATGATGTGACATAAGCTGCCTCCTTAATTATGCTAGCAAGAGCGTAAAATCAAGCGAAAACATAGGACTGGTAAGAAATCTTGGTTTATCGAGAACTAAGGTTAGTTATCCGTCTGTTGTTAAAACGTAACAACATTTCGCATTCCAAACTTCCTGCCCATATCAATAATTTTAATAATCTAGACGGGATAAGATAAGGTAGCATTAAACGCTTACATTTACCTAAAGAAATATCCCTAAAAGTATTATAACCTATTTGTCTTAAAAATGAAAGCGTTTAAGGAATTTTTCTGAATATTTTTGCTATAATGGTAAAAGTGAGGAAAAGTATGATTAAAGATATAAAATTGGTTTTAAAAGATTTGAATCAACACAAGTATATTTATGTCTTAAGAGCAAGTATTCTCCAGTTTTTAATGACGACAATTGGCGCTTATTTATTAGCTCTCCTTTTAAAAGTTGTTCTCATTAATTCAAATATTCCTGGAATGGCAACGGATAATCTCTTAAGTTTTTTAACCAATCCACTCACCTTAGGTCTCTTATTTGTGTATCTTTTGTTGCTGGCTTTCTTGATTTATCTAGAATTCTCTTTATTAGTAGAAATCATCGAGTGTAAGGAAGCTAAGTTAGGAGTGGGACTTTTTTATTTTAAGGAAAGAAGCCGTCATTTTTTTAAATCTATTTCAGGTTGGCATTTTTTAGCTTTTCTCTTCTATTTGATATTAACAATTCCTTTTATCGAATTTTTGGTGTCATCTGCTCTGTTAGAAAATCTATATATCCCTAATTTTATTTCTGGAGAGCTGACGAAGTCTACAAATGGGAAAATAATCTATTTTGGATTATATGCTATCTTTGCTTACCTCAATCTTCGTTTTATCTACGCTCTTCCTTTGGCAGTGACTAAAAAATACAATCGCTTTGCGGTTTCATTGAAGGAATCTTGGCAGTTGACTAAGGGTAGGAAAATCTTTCGAGTGTTAGGCTTTGGTCTTGTGGTTATAATCATTACAGCTATTATTAGCCTTTTAAGTGCTGCAGGAATTAGCTTAGCAGCTTTGGTTGATGGCAGTGAGAAGACTTTTTGGGTTGAGACGCTATTTTTATCTTTTGTTTGGGGTGTTCTTTTTGCAGGACGTTTGGTCTTCAAGTTAGCTTTTCTTTCCTATTTATTAAAAGGTTTTGACCCTAAAACTCCTCAAAAGCTGCCGATAAGAGAAAATAAAAAGCAACATCGCATGTTAGCTTTAACTGGACTTTTACTGCTTATTGGTGGTATTAATTTTACATACAACGCTTTGAAAGCTTCTGGTGACCCGTCAAAAAATTTAGCGGTTATCGGACACAGAGGCATGCTTTCTCAGGGTGTTGAAAATTCTTTAGAGTCTTTAGAAGCATCTGCTAAGGCAGGAGCAAGTTATTCAGAATTAGATATTATCTTATCAAAAGATGGCCATTTTGTTGTCAGTCATGATGATAATCTTAAACGTCTGACAGGGAAAAATATTACGATTTCTCAATCTCAAGCTAAAGATATCCTTGGTTTGAAAATAAAACAAAATGGTTATGAGTCACACTTGGTTTCTTTTGAAGACTATGTGGCTAAGGCGAAACAACTAGGTATTAAGTTGTTGGTGGAGTTAAAACCAACTGGAAATGAACCTGACAATTATGAGCAACTCTTTGTGGATAAAATGAAAGAGTTGCATGTTGACTCTTCTTATCTGGTTATGTCAGCTGACTTAAAAACCATTGAGAAGGTCAAAAAGCTTGATTCTACTATTCAGTCTGGTTACACCATTTCATTCCAACTGGGTGATTTTACAAGTCAAAAAGTAGATTTTTATGCAATTGAAGACTTCTCTTACAATGAACTTCTAGCGCGTAAAGCTCACCAAAATGGTAAGAAAATCTACGTCTGGACAATCAATTCTAGAGATGATATTGAAAGGTACTTAGAAACAAGTACTGACGGCATTATTACAGACTACCCAACTAGCGTTCGGAAAATTGAAAAAGAGCTGGCAGCTAATGACAGTTATCTTGATTATTTTTTGCGATTAACGAATCTTTCTTGGATTGAAAAATTATAAAGGAAAGTTTATAATGTTTGAAATGAGGTAAAATCTATGAAAATATTTGATAAATCTTCAAAGCTAGAACATGTTGCATACGATATTCGTGGGCCAATTCTTGATGAAGCCAATCGTATGATTGCTAACGGTGAGAAAATTCTTCGCCTTAATACCGGAAACCCAGCTGCCTTTGGTTTTCAAGCGCCAGATGAGGTTATCCGTGACTTGATTGCTCACGCTCGTAATAGTGAAGGGTATTCTGATAGTAAAGGGATTTTTTCTGCTCGTAAAGCTATCATGCAATACTGTCAGTTAAAAGGATTTCCACATGTGGATATCGATGATATTTATCTAGGAAATGGTGTCTCTGAGCTTATCTCAATATCACTTCAAGCCCTTCTTGATGATGGTGATGAAGTCTTGGTGCCAATGCCTGATTACCCATTGTGGACAGCTTGTGTCAGCCTTGCTGGGGGAAATGCCGTGCATTACCTTTGTGATGAACAAGCTAATTGGTATCCTGATATTGATGACATCAAATCCAAAATCACATCAAATACCAAAGCTATTGTTATCATTAATCCAAATAACCCAACAGGTGCTTTGTATCCCGATGACCTTTTGAAAGAAATCGTGGAAATTGCTCGTCAAAATGACTTGATTATTTTTGCAGATGAAATCTATGACCGTTTGGTTATGGATGGCAAAAAACATACTGCCATTGCTAGCTTAGCACCTGATGTTTTCTGTGTGTCAATGAATGGTTTATCAAAATCACACCGAATCTGTGGTTTCCGTGTTGGATGGATGGTCCTATCAGGTCCAAAACAAAATGTTAAAGGATACATTGAAGGGCTTAATATGTTAGCCAATATGCGTCTTTGCGCAAACGTCTTAGGACAAAATGTTGTTCAGACTTCTCTAGGTGGTTATCAATCAGTCGATGAACTTTTGATTCCTGGTGGTCGTATTTATGAACAACGTAACTTCATCTATAAGGCAGTAAATGAAGTGCCTGGTTTGTCTGCAGTGAAACCAGAAGCAGGACTTTACATTTTCCCTAAAATCGACCGTAATATGTATCAAATTGATGACGATGAACAGTTCTGTTTAGAACTGCTAAAACAAGAAAAAGTCATGTTGGTTCCAGGTAAAGGTTTCAACTGGAATGAACCTGACCACTTCCGAATTGTCTATTTGCCACGTGTTGAAGAATTAGCTGAGGTTCAAGAGAAGCTAACACGCGTTCTTAGTCAGTACAAACGTTAAGGATTAATTCATTAGAATGATATCACTTTTTTAGCTTGATAAGGCTTTAAAAGCGAACGTTCTAATGAATTTTTTTAATTAAATTCAGGTTAAAAAGTATTCGCTTATAAAAATGTCAGAAGATACAGAAATTTTCTGATAATTGTTTGCAAAATAAGGGTTCCTTTGATATAATTGTAACGCAAATAACGCAAAGGAAGTAGAAAATGCCGAATTTATTAGAAAAAACACGTAAGATTACATCAATTTTGCAACGCTCTGTTGATAGTCTAGATACTGAATTGCCATATAACACAATGGCTGCTCAACTTGCTGACATTATTGATTGTAACTCTTGCATTATCAACGGGGGAGGAACCCTTCTTGGTTATGCAATGAAATACAAAACTAATACTGACCGTGTTGAGGAATTCTTTCAAGCAAAACAATTCCCAGAAAGTTACGTAAAAGCAGCTAGTCGTGTTTACGATACTGAAGCTAACTTGTCTGTAGATAATGATTTGACAATTTTCCCAGTTGAATCAAAAGATATCTATCCTGATGGATTGACAACAATCGCCCCAATCTATGGTGGTGGTATGCGCCTTGGTTCTCTTATCATTTGGCGTAACGATGAAGAATTTTCAGAAGACGATTTAATCCTTGTTGAAATCGCCTCTACAGTAGTTGGTATTCAATTGCTTAATCTTCAAACTGAAAATCTTGAAGAAACAATCCGTAAACAAACAGCCGTTAACATGGCTATCAACACACTTTCATATTCAGAAATGAAAGCTGTATCTGCTATTTTGGGTGAATTGGACGGAACTGAAGGTCGCTTGACTGCATCAGTTATCGCTGACCGTATCGGTATCACACGTTCAGTAATCGTTAATGCCCTTCGTAAATTGGAATCAGCAGGTATCATCGAAAGCCGTTCATTGGGTATGAAAGGTACATACCTTAAAGTCATCAATGAAGGTATCTTTGACAAATTAAAGGAATATAATTAATGGCAAAAGCTCTTATTTCAATTGATTATACCTACGATTTTGTAGCTGACGATGGTAAATTGACTGCTGGAAAACCAGCGCAAGCTATTGAAGATGATATTGTCCGAGTAACTAAAGAAGCATATGAAGCTGGAGACTATATCTTCTTTGCCATTGATGCTCATGATGAAGGTGATGATTTTCATCCAGAAGCAAAATTGTTCCCACCGCATAATATCAAGGGAACAAGTGGACGTGATTTGTATGGTAAACTAGCCGACTTGTATGAAACAATCCAGTCAGATCAACGTGTCTTTTGGATGGATAAGCGTCATTATTCTGCTTTTTCAGGGACTGATTTAGATATTCGACTACGTGAACGTCGTGTCACAACGGTTGGTCTGACAGGTGTTCTAACGGATATTTGTGTTTTACACACAGCTATCGATGCTTATAATCTTGGGTATGATATTGAGATTCCTGCTGCGTCAGTAGCAAGCTTAACACAAGAAAATCATCAATTTGCTTTAAATCATTTCAAAAATGTTTTAGGTGCAAAGATTATTTAAGTTGAAAGAAGTGGATAACCACTTCTTTTTTTTTTGCTTTAGAAGAAAAGTGTGAAAAATTCTCTGGAAAGAGCTTCCTCCCTTTCTTTTACATGTTAAAGAAAAGTAAAATGTGGTATAATTTTAGGGACTATGTTGTAAATTTGGTTTACGATTTAATTTAATCAAGGAGAGATAGAGATGAAAATTTCTGAAGAAGAAGTACGTCATGTAGCAAATCTGTCAAAATTGTCATTTTCTGAAGAAGAAACAACAGAATTTGCGACAACTTTGTCTAAGATTGTCGATATGGTAGAACTCTTGAACGAAGTTGATACAGAGGGTGTCCCTGTAACAACGACAATGGCAGATCGTAAGACTGTTATGCGCGAAGACGTGGCAGTAGCTGGTGACGATCGCGATGAGCTCTTTAAAAACGTGCCTCAATCTGAAAATTACTATATTAAAGTTCCTGCTATCTTAGAAGACGGAGGAGATGCATAATGTCATTTAATACAAAATCAATTGATGAGTTACACAATCTTCTTGTCAATAAAGAAATCTCAGCAGTTGAATTAACAAAAGCAACACTTGAAGATATTAAAGAACGTGAAGCAGCTGTTGATTCATTCATCACTGTTTCTGAAGAAGCTGCGCTTGCACAAGCAAAAGCTATCGATGAAAAAGGTATCGACGCTGATAATGTGATGTCAGGTATTCCTTTAGCTGTTAAAGATAACATTTCAACACGTGGTATCTTGACAACTGCAGCATCTAAAATGCTTTATAACTACGAACCAATTTTTGATGCGACTGCTGTTGAAAAACTTTACGGCAAAGATATGGTGGTTATCGGTAAAACAAACATGGACGAATTTGCCATGGGTGGTTCAACTGAAACATCATACTTCAAGAAAACTAAAAATGCTTGGGACCAAACTAAAGTTCCTGGTGGATCATCTGGTGGTTCTGCAACTGCAGTAGCGTCAGGTCAAGTTCGTTTATCACTTGGTTCAGATACTGGTGGTTCTATTCGCCAACCTGCAGCCTTCAATGGTGTTGTTGGTTTGAAACCAACTTACGGACGTGTTTCACGTTTTGGTTTGATTGCATTTGGTAGCTCACTTGACCAAATTGGTCCATTTGCCCAAACTGTTAAAGAAAATGCGCAATTGTTGAACGTTATTACTGGTCATGATGCTAAAGATGCGACGTCATCTAACCGTGAAGTTCCTGATTTTACTGGTAAAATCGGTCAAGATATTAAAGGTATGAAGATTGCCCTTCCAAAAGAATATCTTGGTGAAGGTATTGACCCGGAAGTTAAAGAAACAATTCTAAACGCTGCTAAACACTTTGAAAAACTTGGTGCTACTGTTGAAGAAGTTAGTCTTCCACACAGTAAATACGGCGTAGCCGTTTACTATATCATCGCATCATCAGAAGCTTCTTCAAACTTGCAACGTTTCGATGGTATTCGTTATGGTTACCGCACTGAAAATTACAACAACCTTGAAGACATCTACGTGAACACTCGTAGTGAAGGATTTGGTGATGAAGTGAAACGTCGTATCATGCTTGGTACATTTAGCTTGTCATCAGGTTACTATGATGCTTACTTCAAAAAAGCTGGTCAAGTTCGTACATTGATTATTCGTGACTTCGAAAAAATCTTTGCTGACTACGATCTTATCTTAGGTCCAACAGCTCCAAGCGTAGCCTTTGGTTTAGATACTCTTAACCACGATCCTGTTTCTATGTATTTGGCTGATATTTTGACAATTCCTGTTAACTTGGCTGGTCTTCCAGGTATTTCAATTCCTGCTGGATTTGCTCAAGGTCTTCCGGTTGGTATGCAATTGATTGGTCCTAAATACAGTGAAGAAACAATCTATCAAGCAGCCGCTGCTTTTGAAGCAACAACTGATTATCATAAACAACAACCCGTTATTTTTGGAGGTGACAAATAATGAACTTTGAAACAGTCATCGGGCTTGAAGTCCACGTTGAGTTAAATACTAATTCAAAGATTTTTTCACCGACATCAACACATTTTGGTAACGACCAAAATACCAATACAAACGTTATCGACTGGTCTTTCCCAGGTGTTCTTCCTGTTATGAATAAAGGTGTTATTGATGCTGGTATTAAAGCAGCACTAGCCCTTAACATGGACATTCACCAAAACATGCACTTTGACCGTAAAAACTATTTCTATCCTGATAATCCAAAAGCTTACCAAATTTCACAATTTGATGAACCAATTGGATACAATGGTTGGATTGAAATTGAACTTGAAGATGGTTCAGCTAAGAAAATCCGTATCGAACGTGCCCACTTGGAAGAAGATGCTGGTAAAAACACTCACGGTAATGATGGTTACTCATATGTTGATCTTAACCGTCAAGGTGTGCCACTTATCGAAATCGTATCTGAAGCCGATATGCGTTCACCAGAAGAAGCTTACGCTTACCTAACTGCTCTTAAAGAAGTTATCCAATACACTGGTATTTCTGACGTTAAGATGGAAGAAGGTTCTATGCGTGTGGATGCCAACATTTCTCTTCGTCCTTATGGTCAAGAAGAATTTGGTACAAAAGCTGAGTTGAAAAACTTGAACTCATTTAGCAATGTACGTAAAGGACTTATCTACGAGCAAAAACGTCAAGCGCAAGTACTTCGCTCAGGTGGTCAAATTCAACAAGAAACTCGTCGTTACGATGAATCAACTGGTGAAACAATCTTGATGCGTGTCAAAGAAGGTGCATCAGATTACCGCTACTTCCCAGAACCAGACCTACCACTTTATGAAGTGTCTGATGAATGGATTGAAGAAATGCGTCAAACTCTTCCAGAGTTTCCAAAAGAACGTCGTGCTAAATACATTAATGAATTTGGTTTGACAGCTTATGATGCTGCCCAATTGACTGCAACAAAAGTAACTTCTGATTTCTTTGAAAGTGCAGTAGCTCTTGGTGGTGATGCCAAACACGTTTCTAACTGGTTGCAAGGTGAAGTGGCTCAATTCCTTAACAGTGAAAACAAAACACTTTCTGAAATCTTGTTAACACCAGAAAACCTTGTTGAAATGCTTGCTATCATCGCTGATGGTACCATTTCATCAAAAATTGCCAAGAAAGTATTTGTTCACTTGGCTAAAAATGGTGGTTCTGCGCGTGAATACGTTGAAAAAGCTGGTTTGGTTCAAATTTCTGATCCTGCAGTGCTTATTCCAATTATACATCAAATCTTTGAGGACAATGAAGCTGCCGTTGCTGACTTCAAGTCAGGTAAACGTAATGCTGATAAAGCCTTCACTGGATTCTTGATGAAAGCCACAAAAGGTAAAGCAAACCCACAAGTTGCCCTTACATTGTTGGCCCAAGAGTTGGCAAAATTAAAAGAAGACTAAGATAACTAAGAAATCATCCTTCGGGGTGATTTTTTAGTTAGTAAATGGTCAGATGTTGGTCAAAAGCTCAGCAAGTGCTGTTTTTTTATAATGCACAAAACTGATAGAATTTTTAGAAAGATTACTTTACAAAAAGTGTGAGAATGGGTGTGTTTTCTAGCTGCTAAATGTGTTATACTTGGAGCTGAATTTTATTTGGTAAGGTAGATGGAGTTAAGATGAATAAGATGTTTAAGGGGACTATTATGGTTCTTGTTGCAGGGATATTCTGGGGGATTTCTGGGGTTTCTGGGCAATATTTGATGGCTCATGGAATGAATGTCGATTTATTGTCTTGCGTGCGTTTAATTACTGCTGGTGTGATAATGACGACTATTGCAGCACTCAATCAGTGTGAGACGTTTTTGAAGGCTGTGACGTCATTAAAAGTGCTTGGTGGTATTGCCCTATTTTCTTTGATTGGGCTTGTGCTAAATCAGTACGCTTATCTAAGAGCAATCGAAAGTACCAATGCTGGAACAGCAACGGTTATACAGTATATGGCACCGATTCTTGTTTTGGGGTATGTTTCGATTAGGAAAAAGCAACTACCACGAGGAAGTGAAGTTCTGGCGATTATCTTAGCAATTTTGGGGACATATATTATTGCAACACACGGACGTCTAGATGGCTTAGCTATCACGCCAGTAGGTTTTGCTTGGGGATTATTTTCTGCGGTAACCTATTCGTTTTATATTATTTTGCCGGCGAAATTAATTCGTGAGTATGGTAGCTTTACGGTGATTGGTCTTGGCATGATTATGGGTGGCGTTGCTTTTCCAATTTTGGTAAAACCATGGCAATACACTTTAGTACTAAATCCAGGAAATTTGCTAGGATTGTTTGGCATCATCATTGTCGGGACAGTTTTTGCTTATAGCTTATTTTTAAAAGGAATAGCTATTGTCGGTGCAGTCAAGGGAAGTCTACTTGCAGCCATCGAGCCAGTTTCATCTGTCTTTTTCTCAGTAACAGTCATGCATGAAATTTTTTACCCGATGGATTTTCTTGGAATGATTTTCATTATTGCAGCAGTTATTTTGATTTCGCTACGTGATTTGGTTGTGGTGAATAAACAAATACATCAATAATGATTTAGAAGTTATGGTTGCTTAGGTGCAGTTATAACTTTTTAAGTATTCGTGTAATAAAGAATTTTTAGAAAGATTATTTTATAAAAATATGGTGTTAGAGTCATGACGTCTTTTTGGTAAATGTGTTATACTGGTACTCGCACATTATTGGAGAAGGTGATTAATAACATGAATAAAAATCTTAAAGGAAGCATCATGGTATTCATCGCAGGGATTGCTTGGGGACTTTCTGGGGTCTGTGGGCAATTTTTGATGTCTCGTGGAATGAATGTTAGTCAGTTAATTAGCATGCGTTTGCTGATATCTGGAACTGTGTTGACAGCCATTGCTGCTACAAAATATAGAGAGAACTTGGTGAAAGTCTTGCGTTCAAAAGGAGCACTTGTAGGAATTTTGCTTTTTGCAGTTCTCGGTTTTTTGATGAACCAGTATTCTTACTTAGTGGCAATTGATTATACCAATGCAGGAACAGCGACGGTTTTACAATACATGTCACCGATTGTTGTTTTATTTTTTGTCGCATTAAAAGAAAGACGAATTCCAGAAATCAATGAGTTTTTAGCCATTTTCTTTGCTGTACTAGGAACTTTTATCATTGTGACACACGGTCGTCTAGATGGTTTAGCGATTACTCCTAAAGGACTTGTCTTTGGTCTACTTTCTGCTGTCACAGCAGCTTTTTGTGTTGTTTTGCCAGCAAAGTATGTCCGTGAATATGGTAGTTTCCCAGTCATTGGACTTGGGATGCTCATGGGTGGGACAATTTCATTTTTTACAACGCAGGCTTGGCAATACCCACTTGTTTTAAATCAAGGAAACTTGATTGGACTCTTTGGTATCATTGGTATCGGGACAATTCTTAACTACAGTTTATTCTTTATGGGAACAGCAATTATTGGTTCTGTCAAAGGAAGTTTGATGGCGGCAGTTGAGCCGATTTCATCTGTTGTGTTCACAGTTATCCTGATGCAGGATGTCTTTTACCCAATGGATTTTCTTGGAATGTTACTGATTATCGTTGCTGTGCTTCTCATCTCACTAAGAGATTTGATAGCATTACGCAGACGATTACGATAATACTTAAAAACATGGCGATAGTTATTTGCCGTTTTTTTTTGTTTTCAATCTTGACAATGATTAGTGATGTTTTTATAATATATATTGCTAGCTCGCTAAACGTTAGGTAGCTAACAAAAATAAAGGAGGATTGCGATGGAAAAAAATATTGGGCGCATGGTTAAAATAGCAAGTAATCAGTTAAGCCGTGAGTTTGATAAGTTTGCTAAACCTTATGACTTAACGGGAACACAAATGTCGATTATTGATTTTTTGAGCCATGATTGGAAAGAAGAATATTTTCAACAAGATATTGAAAAAGAGTTTAATATTCAACGTTCAACAACGACAGTACTTTTGCAACGAATGGAGAAAAAGGGGTTAATTTATCGCCAATCTTCCAAAAAAGATGCTAGGAAAAAGTCGGTACATTTAACTGAAAAAGCATTGGCTTTAGTTGATGCTTGCCAAGATTATTTTGTGAGTAAAAATGCTGAGCTAGAAAATCAGTTTACAGAAGAAGAAATCGCTATTTTTGAAAAAATTTTGCACTATTATATCAAAGAAAAATAAGGGGGAAATATGTCGGAAGAAAAAATTTCAGCAAAAGTTATTAGGGCTATTGTTGGTGCAGGAATGTTGTCATTTTGCGGTGTCGTAGTTGAGACTGCCATGAATATTACCTTTCCGACTTTGATGAAAGAATTTAATATTAACACATCAACGGTTCAATGGATGACGACAATCTACCTTTTGGTAGTGGCGTCAGTAGTACCTTTGTCAGCTTACTTAAAACGTTCATTTAAGACAAAATCAGTCTTTTTAGCAGCCAACTTGTTGTTTATTTTGGGTGTTCTAATCGATGCTATTGCGCCAAGTTTTGCTTTACTTTTGGTTGGACGTGTCATCCAAGGGATTGGAGTCGGAATTGCGCTTCCTTTGATGTTTAATATTATTTTGGATCAAGTTCCAATGAGTAAAATCGGTACGATGATGGGTGTTGGCACTTTGATTACTGCAGTTGCACCAGCGATTGGTCCAACATTTGGTGGATTTGTTTCATCGCATTTTGGATGGCGTTTTGTCTTTGTCTTGCTTACCCCGCTTTTGTTAATCTCTTTAATTTTAGGGGTAACATCTATTGAACAAAAAAATAAAGTGGCGCGTGAAAGTTTGGATTTAATTAGCGTTATAGCTATTCTTTGCTTATTTGTTGGGTTTATTTTAGGAATTAATAATTTGGCTGAATATGATTTCTTTAGTGTGCCTGTTTTAGGAGGATTGGTAGTTGGAATTGCTGGTCTTCTTGTCTTGGTAAAACGTTCTTCACATCTAGAACAGCCAATTGTTAACTTATCTATTCTTAAAAATGGTAAATTTGCTGGACATGTCATTGCTTTCTTCCTGTTTCAAATTGTCAATCTAGGAATGTCCTTTATTATCCCGAATTACATTCAGCTAGTAAATTATTCAAGTTCAATTGTCGCAGGTCTTTTAGTCTTTCCAGGAGCAATTATTGGTGCCTGCTTTGCACCATTTAGCGGCAGAATTTTAGACCGTTTAGGTGCTAAAAAGCCAATTATTTTTGGGGTTAGTTTACTTGCCTTTGCTCTTTGTCTCTTTAGTATTTTGGCCTTGCATTTACCGAATACTTGGTTAACTGTTATCTATATTCTATCAATGGCAGGTACTGGAATTGCCTTTGGTAATATTATGACAAATGGTCAAAAACAAGTAACTTCAGACAAACGAGCAGATGCCAATGCTATCTTTAATACTTTGCAACAATTTGCTGGTGCAGTTGGAACGACCGTTGCATCCTTGGTTGTTGCGCTCAGTCAATCAAACACAAGTATCAGCTATTCAGAAGCAACGGCTAGAGGGTCACGAAATGCCTTTATCATTTTGCTTGTCTTAGCTGTTATTGAATTGATTATCTTATTTAGAGTTGTTGATGGTAAAGAAAAAGAAGCTTAGATGTTATCAAATATGAGGTTGAGCGGGTTCGTCTCACCTCTTTTTTTGACAGATTTTGAGAAAGTCATTGACAAGCTTTATTGCGATATTTATAATGAAATTTGTTAAAAATGGAGGAAAATGATTATGAAAAGTATCGGAAAAGCTTTAGGAAAAGAAATTGCTAGGATCGTAGTGATTCTTGTTGTTATTGCTACTGTTGTTTTTTATTTGAAAGGTAACAATTGGTTTAAAAAAATCTTTGACGGTGATACAGAGGATAAATACGAATTTGTTGTTAAACGTTTTTCAAAGAGACATGAATTACTTGTGGCTGAGGCAGCAGCAGAGACTACGCAAACTCAAAGTTTTAATTCAAATACAACAAAAGATTGGCCAGATTGGACAAAGACAATTGCTGATTTGATTGTTAGTCGTAAACTGGAAGTGAAAATTCCTGTAAAAACAGAATTCAAGTTGGAGTTAACTGATATTTCACAAAATGATATTGAAATCAAGGACAATGTCTTAACTTTCAAAAATCCTTTAACTGTAAAAGTTGATTCACAAAAAGAGGGTGGCCTTGAAATTTTGTCTTCTTCATCTGGAATTATTGATAAAACAGTTGATGTTGTTACTTCGAATAAAAAAGCAATGGAATTTTTAGATGAAAAAAGCCAAAATGCTATTTATAAAACAAGTAACAATGTTATAGCACAGGAAAAATATCAGAAGAAAGTAGCAAAATACGCTAGTCAAGATTTAGAAAAATTACTTAATCTCAAATCTGACGATAAAATCAGTGTTAAAATCAATGTTTCAGATTTAAAATTTGAAAATATTGACCCTAAAGAATAAGAAAATTTTAAAAGAGCTTGAGGAAAACTTTCCTTGGGTTCTTTTTTTATTAAATTTCCTTATGAGGGAATGGTTTTCAATTCGCCATATTTTGGCAAATATGTTAAAATAAATAGTAAAATATATTTTTTTGGAGAGTAATTTGAGTATAGACGATTATAGGCCGACCTTTGTGGTTGAGGCAGTTTATGATTTAAGAGCAGATGATTTGTTGCGACATGGGATTCATGCCGTTTTAGTAGATTTGGATAATACTTTGATTGCATGGAATAACCCAGATGGCACACCAGAAGTTCGTGCGTGGTTGGATGAAATGACTATGGCGGATATTTCGGTGGTTGTCGTATCAAATAACAGCCATTCGCGTGTGGATCGTGCGGTATCACGCTTTGGTGTGGACTTTGTTAGCCGTTCAATGAAACCTTTCACACGTGGTATTAATAAAGCCATCAAGCGTTATGGATTTGACCGTGATGAAGTTATCATGGTTGGTGACCAATTGATGACAGATATTCGTGCGGCTCACCGTGCTGATATTCAGTCTGTTTTGGTAAAACCTTTGGTTAAATCTGATGCTTGGAATACTAGAATTAATCGCTGGCGTGAACGTCGTGTTTGGGCTAAACTTGAAGAAAAATACGGAAAAATCCAATATCAAAAAGGAATTTAATGGAAGAATTAGTATGTATTGGCTGCGGAGCCAAAATTCAAACAGAAGATAAAGAACAAGCAGGATACACACCGAAAGCTGCTCTTGAAAAGGGCTTAGAGACTGGAGAATTGTATTGTCAAAGATGTTTTAGACTACGTCACTACAATGAAATCACTGATGTGCACATTACTGATGATGAATTTTTAAAACTTCTTCACGAAGTTGGGGATAGTGATGCTCTTGTGGTTAACGTTGTGGATATCTTTGATTTTAATGGATCAGTTATCCCAGGTTTGTCACGTTTTGTATCAGGCAATGATGTTCTTCTTGTCGGAAATAAAAAAGACATTTTGCCAAAATCTGTTAAGACAGGTAAAGTCACTCAATGGTTGACTGAACGTGCACATGAAGAAGGACTTCGTCCTGTTGATGTTATCTTGACAAGTGCCCAAAACCATCAAGCCATCAAAGACTTGATTGAAAAGATTGAAAAATTGCGCAAAGGTCGTGATGTTTACGTCGTTGGTGTTACAAACGTTGGTAAATCAACACTTATCAATGCAATCATCAAAGAAATCACAGGTGAAAAGGACATTATCACAACGTCTCGTTTCCCTGGAACAACGCTTGATAAAATTGAAATTCCACTTGATGATGGGTCTTACATTTTTGACACACCAGGTATCATTCACCGTCACCAAATGGCGCACTACCTTGGCGATAAGAATCTAAAATACATCAGCCCGAAAAAAGAAATCAAACCAAAAACTTACCAACTTAATCCAGAACAAACTTTGTTCTTGGCTGGTTTGGGTCGATTTGATTTTATCTCAGGAGATAAACAAGGTTTCACAGCTTATTTTGATAATAATTTGAAATTACACCGTACTAAATTAGCTGGTGCTGATGTCTTTTACGACAAACACGTTGGTAGTCTTTTGACACCACCAAGTGATAAAGAATTGGCTGAGTTTCCAAAATTGGTCCGTCATGAATTTACCATCAAAGATAAAATGGATGTGGTTTATTCAGGACTTGGTTGGATTCGTATTAAAGCCTCACAAGCTAATCCGGTGAAGATTGCAGCTTGGGCACCAGAAGGTGTAGCTGTTCTTCTTCGTAAAGCATTGATTTAAAGAAAATAAAAAGAAAGGAAGTTCAAGTCAATTTTACTTGATTTGAGCTTGGGCTAGCAATCAGATGACTATCTAGTGACATCTGCTTTTGAGAATGCCCTCAGAGTTATAGATATGTTAACATCAAAACAACGTGCTTTTTTGAAATCACAAGCACACTCAATGAAACCAATTGTACAAATTGGGAAAAACGGTCTTAACGACCAAATTAAAACAAGCGTCCGCAGTGCATTGGATGCGCGTGAATTAATTAAGGTCACTCTTCTTCAAAATACTGATGAAGACATCCATGAAGTGGCTGAAATCTTAGAAGATGAGATTGGTTGCGATACTGTCCTTAAAATCGGACGTATCATCATTCTTTACAAAGAATCATCTAAAAAACAAAACCGTAAAATCTCACCAAAAGTAAAAGAATTGAATAAATAGTCTGTTTTTAACGGGCAATGTAGTTGAATGATCTTGGTAGGTAATACCTAGCTCGGAGGTAGTCATATGGCATTAGAATTAGTTACTCCATTTACCAAAGTGGAACTGGAGAAAAAAGAAAAAGATAAAAATCGTAAGCAAATTGGTATTTTAGGCGGAAATTTTAACCCTGTCCACAATGCTCATCTCGTGGTTGCTGACCAAGTCCGCCAACAATTGTGTTTGGACAAAGTTCTTCTTATGCCCGAATATGCCCCACCACATCTTGATAAAAAAGAAACGATTGATGAAAAACACCGCTTGAGAATGCTTGAGTTAGCTATTGAGGGTGTTGAAGGTCTGGATATTGAGACAATCGAATTAGAACGTAAAGGTATCAGCTACACTTACGATACTATGAAACTTTTAATTGAAGAAAATCCAGACGTGGATTACTATTTCATTATCGGTGCTGATATGGTTGATTACCTTCCAAAATGGTATAAGATTGATGAATTGATCAAAATGGTTCAATTCGTTGGTGTGCAACGTCCTAAATACAAGGCAGGAACATCATATCCTGTCATTTGGGTAGATGTGCCAATGATGGATATTTCATCAAGCTTGATTCGTCATCACTTTGAAACTGGATGCCGACCAAACTTTTTGACACCACCAGCTGTTATCGACTACATTGAGAAAGAAGGTCTTTATCGTGACCTATGAGACATACACAGCGGGAATCGAACGTGCTGAACTTTTGAAAAAAGTTGCATCAGCCATGAGCGAGAAACGTTTTAAACACGTCCTTGGTGTGGAAAAATCAGCGATTGAACTAGCCAAGCGTTATGGTTATGATACGGAAAAAGCTGGACTGGCTGGATTAATCCACGATTATGCCAAAGAGATTTCAGACCAAGAATTTTTAGACTTGATTGACAAGTATAATCTTGACCCAGAACTCAAAAAATGGGGCAACAATGTCTGGCATGGCATGGTTGGTATTTACAAGATTCAAGAAGACTTGGGTGTGACAGATAAGGAAATCTTGCGCAGCATTGAGACGCACACTGTTGGCTCTGGAGCCATGTCATTACTTGATAAGATTATCTATGTTGCTGATTATATCGAGCCAGGTCGCCGTTTTCCATTAGTGAAAGAAGCGCGTGTGGTTGCCAAAGAATCATTAGATAAGGCAGTGGCTTATGAAACGGTTCATACCGTTGAGCACCTTGCACACCAAGCCTTTCCAATCTTCCCACAAACCATTGAAACTTATAATGCGTATGTTGGGTTTATGAAAGATGACAAATGAAAACAGCTCTGTTAGTGATTGATATTCAAACAGCCTTGATAGAGGCTAAACCGTATGCAGTTGATAACTGCTTGTCTGTCTGGCAAAAAGCAATCGCCACTTGTCGTGAGAAAAACATTGAGGTGATTTACGTCCGCCACAATGACGACGAACTACTAACAGGAAGTCATGGCTGGAAAATTTACGAAGCTATTGCTCCAGAAGTTGACGAGAAAATTTTTGATAAGCATTATAATAGTGCTTTTAAAAAAACTCATTTACAGACTTATCTGGATAGCCAAGCTATTGAGCGGCTGATTATCATTGGCATGGCAACGAATTATTGCATTGATACGACTGTTAAGGTGGCGTTTGAGTTTGGCTATGATTTGGTAGTTATTAAAAATGGCACGACTACCTTTGCTGAAAGAGAAATTACAGCAGAACAATTAATACAGCATTATGAAAGCACTTGGAATGGACGTTTTGCCCAAGTGGCTGATTTAGAAGAAATTTTAAAAGAGGATTAAATGGATAAAAAAGAATTACTAGAATTGGTTGTGAAAGCAGCTGATGAGAAACGTGCAGAAGATATGGTCGTTTTGGACCTTTACGGGTTGACTAGTGTGACTGATTATTTTGTAGTCGTAAGCGCTATGAACACTCGTCAATTGGATGCTATTGCTGAAAATATCCGTGAAAAAGTTAAAGAAGCAGGTGGAGATGCTAGTCACGCTGAAGGTGATAGCCGTACTGGTTGGATACTTCTTGACCTTAACGATGTTGTTGTTCACATCTTCTCAGAAGACGAACGCGAACACTACAACATCGAAAAATTGTGGCACGAAGCACCTATGGTTGACGTGTCAGAATACCTTGCTTAAGGATAATCTTGCCTTGCCATTTGGCAAGGTTTTTGAAACTTGAAGAGAAACGAAAATGAACAAAAACTACGAAAAATTTGCTGCTGTTTATGATGCCATCATGGACGACAGCCTTTATGACAAGTGGACAGACTTTTCGCTCCGCCATTTTCCAACAGATAAGAAAAAGCTCTTGGAATTAGCCTGCGGAACAGGGATTCAGTCAGTACGTTTTGCTAAAGCTGGCTTTGACGTGACAGGGCTTGATTTGAGTGAGGATATGCTTGAAATCGCAAGAAAACGTGCAAAAGCAGCTAGCGAAGCTATCGAGTTCAAACAAGGTAATATGCTCGATTTGTCGCAAGCAGGAAAATACGATTTGGTGACCTGTTATTCAGATTCTATCTGTTATATGGCTGATGAAGTTGAGGTTGGTGATGTCTTTAAACAAGTTTACGACTGTTTGAATGAGGACGGAGTATTCATCTTTGACGTGCACTCAACTTACCAAACTGACACCGTTTTTCCTGGTTATTCTTACCATGAAAATGCAGAAAAATTTGCCATGGTTTGGGATACCTATGCTGATGAGGCACCACATTCTGTTGTGCATGAATTGACTTTCTTTCTGCAAGACGAGGATGGACGCTTCACACGCTATGACGAAGTTCATGAAGAACGCACTTATGAAGTCCTAACTTACGATATCCTCTTGGAGCAAGCAGGCTTCAAATCATTCAAACTCTACGCTGACTTTGAGGACAAAAAGCCACGCAAAAAATCAAACCGCTGGTTCTTTGTGTGCCAGAAGTAGGGGGATGGCTGATTTTTAAAGAGAAGTGGTATAAAATGAAATGTTCTCAAAATAGTAATATAAATAGTGATTTAGAAGATGAAATTAGTTATTTGATTGAACTTCATCAAGAAGGAGAATATTGGGATTTTAAACGTCAATGGTATGATTCTAGTAAAAGTGCTGATCTTTTACATGATATTATATGTATGGCAAATAATTTAGCTAACCATGATGCTTATATTATTATCGGCGTGGATGATGCTAATTTTTCTTTATATGATGTGGTTGCAGATCAAAATCGGAGAAACACTCAAAAAATTGTTGATTTTTTGAAGGATAAAAAATTTGCAGGAGATATTTGACCAGTTGTAACTGTAAAACAGGTTTTTATAGAATCGTCTACTCTAGATGTAATAATAATTCATAATAGTGGACAAACACCATTCTATCTGAAAGAAAACTTCAAAAATTTAAAAGCAAATCATATTTATACAAGAATCCAAGATAGTAATACTCCAAAAGATAAGTCTGCAGACATAGATAAGGTTGAATATTTATGGAAAAAAAGATTAGGTCTTCTTCAAACACCAATTGAAAAATTTGAAATTTATTTAAAAGATACAAAGAATTGGATAAATACTTCAGATTATATTATGGAAATGTATTATAAATTTTTCCCAGAATATAGATTAATTTATGATTTTGATGAAAGTCGACATGGTTATGAATATTATCACTTTTTTCAATCAGATTCTACTCCTAGTTATTTAAAAATACAATTATATTATCATCAAACTTTACTAGCAGATTTTGTAGGTTTATCTTTAGATGGTGGAAGATATGCTACTCCATGTCCAGAAACTGATGGTATAACTTTCAATGCTAATAGAGGATGGGATATTACGTTTAAATACATGGAAAAAGATTCATTAATTTTTAAGCTTAATGAATTCTTGTATTGTAAAAAATATACTGATGATGCAAGAATCTCTAGAAATAATTTTTTTGAAAGTATTTTGGTATTTAACTCAAAATAAGAAAGATTAAATTTTAAGCGATTTATTAAAAGGAATTGGGAAGAAAGCAGAAAATGTTACTCTAGTGAAATTCAAAGTATTGTTCCTACAGTTCCAAAATTAGGAAATGGCTATACTTATGGTGCATTTAAGCAGGAATGTGAGGACATATGTAAACTTCAAAAAATGTTAAGTGAATATAGAAGAATAGATTATTAGTATAAATTTAGGAGCACTCCATGACTGTTACTGGTATTATTGCTGAATTTAATCCTTTTCATAATGGGCATAAGTATTTGCTGTCGCGGGCTGAGGGGGTCAAGATTGTTGCCATATCGGGAAACTTTGTCCAACGTGGTGAGCCTGCGATTGTGGATAAGTGGACACGCGCGGAAATGGCGCTGCGAAATGGCGCTGATTTGGTGGTTGAATTGCCATTTTTGGTGGCTGTTCAGTCAGCGGATTACTTTGCACAAGGTGCGGTGGATATTTTAGAGCGTTTAGGTGTGGATAAGTTGGCATTTGGCACGGAAGAAAATCTGGATTATCAACAGTTTTCACAGATTTATGGGGATAATCAACAGAAAATGGTGGATTACTTGCAAAGTTTGCCAGATAATCTGTCTTATCCACAGAAAACGCAGAAAATGTGGGAGACCTTTGCTGGTGTCAACTTCACAGGTGATACGCCAAACCACATTTTAGGGCTATCGTATGCCAAAGCTTGCGCTGGAAAGGCGATTCAGCTTAGCCCTATTAAGCGTCAGGGAGCAGGTTATCACTCGCTAGACACCGATGTGGCTTTTGCTTCCGCGACAAATTTGCGTATCCACAGACAAGACAAAGATTTTGTGGATAAATTTATGCCGCAAGCTGACCTTTTCCTAGGCGCCCCTCAAGTGACTTGGGAGAATTATTTCCAATTGCTCAAATATCAAATCCTGACAAATGCTGATTTAACGGGGATTTTTCAAGTTAATGAAGAACTAGCCAGCCGTATTCGCTCTGCTATTAGGAGCGTAGCGACTGTGGACGAGTTAGTGGATAAAGTTGCCACGAAACGCTACACAAAGGCGCGTGTGCGCCGTATTTTGGCTTATATTTTGGTGGGAGCTGTGGAAAAGCCCTTACCAGAAGCTGTTCACGTGCTGGGATTTACACCAAAAGGGCAGAAACACCTGAAAATGGTGAAAAAGTCTGTGGATATCGTGGCTCGAATCGGTGCCAAACCGTGGGATGCGGTGACCCAGCAAGCCGACCAAGTCTATCAGCTTGGCAATCCACACCTTCAAGAACAAACTTGGGGAAAAGTGCCGATTAGAATCATTAAATGAGCGCTTACATAAACAGACTTAAAACTGGGCTTTTGTTGAGCTCAGTTTTCGCTTTTTATTTTTAGGAACATTTTACACAGCCCTGTCAAAGTGCTATAATAAAAAAGATTACGAATTTAGCTTCGCTAATTCAGTAGTTCAATGATTCGGCTATTTTATCGGTCAAATCACTTAATCATGCTAAAATAAATAAAAATCTTTACAAAGGAGACTACCCATGGGACGTAAGTGGGCCAATATTGTTGCCAAAAAAACTGCCAAAGATGGTGCTAACTCAAAAGTTTACGCTAAATTTGGTGTTGAAATCTATGTTGCTGCTAAAAAAGGTGAACCAGATCCAGAATCAAACTCAGCTTTGAAATTTGTACTTGAACGTGCAAAACAAGCGCAAGTACCAAAACACGTTATCGACCGCGCTATCGATAAAGCAAAAGGTAATACAGACGAAACTTTCGTTGAAGGTCGTTACGAAGGATTTGGACCAAACGGTTCAATGATTATCGTTGATACTTTGACAAGTAACGTTAACCGTACTGCTGCTAACTTGCGTACTGCATTTGGTAAAAACGGTGGTAATATGGGAGCATCTGGTTCAGTTTCTTACATGTTCGACAAAAAAGGTGTTATTGTCTTTGATGGTGACGATGCAGACAGAGTTTTTGAACAATTGCTAGAAGCTGATGTTGATGTTGAAGATGTTGAAGCAGAAGATGGTGTAGTAACTGTCTACACAGCTCCAACTGACCTTCACAAAGGTATCGAAGCTTTGCGTGCTAACGGCATCGAAGAATTCAAAGTTACTGAACTTGAAATGATTCCTCAATCAGAAGTAACTCTTGAAGGTGAAGACCTTGAAATATTTGAAAAACTTATTGACACTCTTGAAGATGACGAAGACGTTCAAAAAGTTTACCACAACGTATCTGATTTCTAATCTGATAGTATAAAAGAAAGAGACATTCAGTCGAAAGGCTGGGTGTCTTTTTTGGTTATAGCTAAAGCCTATCTCTCTGATAAAAAATAACTATTGGTAATCTTTGGGGATTTGGTTTACAATATTTCTAACTTAGAAAGTGGCTTCTTATAATTGATAGAAAGTGGGGTGCTTGTATGGAGAAAGTTGTTGTTGGCATTTCAGGAAATATCAAAGAACTTCCAGCACGCTCTGGTTTGCCATATGATGTGGTATCAAGAAGTTTATCTGACGGGGTCAAGGAAGCTGGGGGACTTCCGATTGTTATTCCTGTTGCTAGTCCAGACTTGGCTAAAGATTACATCGACATGATTGATAAATTAATCCTATCAGGCGGTCAAAACGTAACTCCTGAATTTTATGGTGAAAGAAAATCAATTGACAGTGATGATTATAGCTTGGAACGTGATAAATTTGAGCTAGCTTTGATTAAAGAGGCTTTGAAGCAAAAGAAACCAATTTTTGCAGTTTGCCGTGGTATGCAGTTGCTTAACGTTGCTTTGGGTGGAACCTTGAACCAAAAGGTTGAACACCACTGGCAAAAAGAGTTTTCAGGGACATCACAAGAAGTAGAAATTTTGCCTAACAGCCGCGTTAGTAAGCTAGTTGCTAATGGTACTTGGGTTAATTCTTTCCACCAACAAAGTGTGAAAGAGTTGGCACCAAGTTTGGTTGCAACAGCGCGTGACCCACGTGACGGCACAATTGAAGCTTATGAAAGTAAGGATGGAACGCCCATTTTAGGTTTCCAATGGCATCCAGAATTACTGTTAGAAAAAGTAGAAAGCCAGAAGATTTTCTCTTATGTGGTCAATAGTTTGTAGGGGATGAAGTCAAAATGATATCAGATTTTTATGCTAAATTAGCCGCGGTTCGACGTAGAATTCATGCACATCCAGAAATCTCGGAGAATGAATTTGAGACGACTGCTTTTTTGAAGGAATATATTTCAAAGTTAGGCATTCACATTCTTGAGACGGATTTGCCAACGGGATTTATTGCGGAGATTGGTCAAGGAGAGCCTGTTATTGCTCTTCGTGCGGATATTGATGCTCTTCCTATCAAAGAGAAGAATGCCTTTGATTATGCCAGCCAAAACGGCGCTATGCACGCTTGTGGACATGATTTCCACCAAACTAGCCTTCTTGGTGCTGCAGAGCTTCTAAAGGAAAAAGAGGCGCAATTAAAGGGCACGATTCGTTTGATTTTTCAGCCAGCAGAAGAAGTATCTGTAGGCGCTTATCAGGTGATTGAAGCTGGTGGGCTAAAAGACGTGTCAGCTATTATTGGTTATCATAATTATCCCCACCTTAAGCTTGGGCAAATTGGGCTGCGCTCAAAGGCTATCATGGCAGCGGTGGATAAGTTCAAAGTGACAATTAGTGGGGTAAGTGGGCATGCGGCGCGTCCTGATTTTGGAACAGATGCGGTCTTAGCTATTACGACCATTGTCAATAATTTGCAAGCCATTATCAGTCGTACAGTTTCTCCATTTGAGTCTGCTGTTTTGTCTGTGACTCACATTGATGTAGGGAGTGCTTGGAATGTCATGCCTGAATCAGGTTATTTTGAAGGTACAATGCGCTCATTCTCACCAGAAACGCGCCAGCATTTGAGAAAATCTTTTACTAAGATTGTGGAAAATACTGCTGACCAATTCAATGCCAATGTTACGATTGAATGGGGAAAAACACCGACAGTGACCTTTAATGATGAGGTTTTGACACCTCTTATTTTTGAGCATTCAAAAACATTTGCTGAAGTTGTAACGGTTGAACCTTTGACAATTGGTGAGGATTTTGCAGCTTATCAGGAGAAAATTCCAGGGGTTTTTGCCTTGATTGGAAGTAACGGCGATGAGGATGCTGCTGACCTTCATCATGATACTTTTACGGTTAAAGATGAGGCATTACCAACGGCTGTTAATTATTTTGTGGAGAATGCTCTTTATTTGCTAGATTATTTTGCAAAGGGAAAAGACTAGCAGGGTGATAAGATTTCTTTATCGCGGTGATAGAATTTAAGTATTTGTTAAGAAGTCGCTTGGATGTTAAGATGTAAGCAACTCTTAAAGAAGGTAGGAAACAATATGACGATTATGAAAAAAATGCTAGGAATAACAGGACTAGCTCTCGTCTCAGCAATGCTTCTTGCAGCTTGCTCATCAAAGCCATCATCAGATGCATTATCTGATAAGAAAGAGCTGACTTTTGCGACAGTTGGAACGACAGCACCTTTCTCTTACGAAGAATCCGGTAAACTAACTGGTTATGATATCGAGGTGGCGAAAGCTATCTTCAAAGATTCTGATAAGTACAAAGTGACTTTCAAGAAGACAGAGTGGTCATCTATTTTCACAGGACTTGATTCTGGGAAATATCAGCTTGGCGGCAACAATATCAGTTATACCAAAGAACGTTCAGCAAAATACCTTTATTCTTATCCAATCGGGTCAACACCATCAGTTTTGGTAGTGCCAAAAGACTCAGATATTGCTTCATACGATGACATTGCAGGACATTCAACACAAGTGGTTCAAGGAACAACAACAGCAGCACAGCTTGAAAAATTTAACGCTGAAAATAGCAGCAAACCTGTTGACCTCAACTACACTAACGAAAATATTACTCAAGTTTTGACAAATCTGAATGACGATAAGTTTGATTTCAAGATTTTTGATGCTCCTACGGTAAATACCATTATTAAAAATCAAAAATTGAATAATTTGAAAACTATCGAGTTGAAATCTGATGAACAACCATTCATTTATTTCATTCTTGGACAAGATCAAAAAGATTTGCAAAGCTTTGTTAATAAACGTTTGAAAGTCTTGCAAAAAGATGGTACTTTGTCGGATTTGGCACAAAAATATCTCGGTGGAGATTATGTTCCAAGCGCGAAAGACTTGACGGTTCCATCAGAAAAATAATTTAGTTATAGTTTAAAACTATAACTAACCCTTGATTTTAACAATTTGAAACCTATAACTAATTAGGTTAGAATGAAATCACGAGTTAAAGGAGAGAGGAAATAGATATGAAATTAAAAAAATTACTTGGATTGGCTAGTGTAGCTCTTGTCTCAACACTTTTATTGGCAGCGTGTGGTGGTTCAAAATCAGCTTCAAATGATTCAAAACTTAAAGTTGGTATCATGACTTTGGATGATGCAACTGAACCAGTTTGGGATAAAGTCAAAGAATTGGCTAAAGACAAAGGCGTGGAAATCGAATTGGTTGAATTCACTGATTATAACCAACCAAACGAAGCACTTCAAAATGGTGAAGTTGATGTCAATGCCTTCCAACACAAATATTTCTTGAACAACTGGAATTCTGAAAATAAAGGAACTTTGGTAGAGGTAGCTGATACATTTCTTAGTCCACTCCGTATCTTCTCAGGTACAGAAAATGGTAAAGCTAAATACACTGATGTTAAAGACATTCCTAACAAAGCAACTATCTCAGTTCCAAATGATGCTTCAAACGAAAGTCGTGCCCTCTACCTTCTTCAATCAGCGGGTTTGATTAAATTGGATGTTAATGGTGATGAATTAGCAACAATCAAAAACATTTCATCAAATCCTAAAGATTTGGACATCAAAGAAGTTGATGCGGCACAAACAGCTTCTACATTGTCATCAGTAGATGCCGCTATCGTTAACAACTCTTACGCTCAAGCAGCAAAAGTTGATTACAAAACAACACTTTACAAAGAAGCAGTTGATAAAAACTCAGACCAATGGGTTAACGTCATTGCTGCTCAAAAAGATTGGAAGAAATCTGATAAAGCTAAAGCTATCAAGACTTTGATTTCAGTTTACCAAACTGACGAAGTTGGTAAAGTCATCCAAGATGCTTCAAATAACGTTGATATCCCAGCATGGAAGGGTACAAAAGTTTCTTCTGAAGACTAAAGGATTTTATTGAAGATTTAGAGCTGGCGTGTGTGAAACACGCCATTCTCTATTTTTAAAAACAACAGAATATGGTAGAATATGATGTTGGAAAGTTTTGAAAATTGTTTTAAAATGATAGAATTGATAAGACAATAAGTGAGTAAATCTTGAGGAGTTGAGTAAGGGTTATGATAAAACCGATTATTAATTTAGAGCATATCGATATTACTTTTCGCCAGAAAAACCGTGTGATTGAAGCGGTAAAAGACGTTTCAATTGTGATTAATAAAGGCGATATTTATGGAATTGTTGGGTATTCTGGTGCCGGAAAATCAACTTTGGTACGTACGATTAATTTGTTACAAGCCCCAACAGCAGGAAAAATCACGATTGGTGATGATGTGACATTTTCAGATGGAAAAGTTCAATTAAAAGGAGCTGCCCTTCGTCAAAAACGTCAAAAAATTGGGATGATTTTCCAACACTTTAATTTGATGGCACAAAAAACAGCGCGCCAAAATGTGGCATTTGCTCTTCGTCATTCAAAATTAAGCAAAGAAGAAAAAGATCAAAAAGTTGCTGAGTTGTTGGAATTGGTAGGCTTAGCCGATCGAGCTGAAAACTATCCATCACAATTATCAGGGGGTCAAAAACAACGTGTGGCGATTGCGCGTGCTCTTGCTAATGACCCAGAAATTTTGATTTCTGATGAATCAACATCAGCTCTTGACCCAAAAACAACCAAACAAATTTTGGCGCTATTGCAAGAATTGAACCAAAAACTTGGTTTGACAGTGGTTATGATTACTCACGAAATGCAAATTGTAAAAGATATCTGCCACCGTGTCGCTGTCATGCAAAATGGTCGCTTGATTGAAGAAGGATCAGTTCTAGACATCTTCTCAAATCCTAAAGAACCATTAACACAAGAATTTATTAAAACAGCAACTGGTATTGAAGATGCCTTGGTTAAAATTGAAAAACAAGCTATTGTACAAAATCTGCCAAAAGATGATTTGCTTGTTCAATTGAAGTACGCTGGAACATCAACTGATGAACCAATTCTTAACCAAATCTACAAACAATTCGAAGTTACAGCTAATATTCTTTACGGAAATATTGAAATCTTGGATGACACACCAGTTGGTGAGATGATTGTTGTCTTATCTGGTGAAGCCTTTGCACTTGCGGGTGCGCAAGAAGCTATTGTTGCTGCTGGAATTGAATTAACAGTATTGAAACGAGGTGCCTAAATGATTGAATGGATTTCTACAAATATGCCTGATGTTTACCTCATTGGCTGGGAAGGGACAAATTCTTGGTCAGATGCCTTTTCAGCGACTATTTACATGACAGGTTGGTCTTTTGTTATTGGTGGTCTTTTAGGACTTGTTATGGGCTTATTTTTGGTTCTAACAGGACCAAATGGCGTTTTGAGCAATCGTTTTGGTTTTAAAGTTTTGGATATTTTCACGTCAATTGTGCGTGCCATTCCATTTATTATCTTGCTTGCGATTTTAAAAGGTTTCACTTACGCTCTTGTTGGAACTAACCTTGGTAAAACAGCGGCTTTGATTCCATTATCTGCGGCGACATTTGCCTTTTATGCTCGCCAAGTTCAAGTAGTCTTTTCTGAAATGGACAAGGGAGTTATCGAAGCAGCACAAGCTTCTGGTGCGACACTTTGGGATATCATCAAGATTTACCTTAGCGAAGGTTTGCCAGAATTGATTCGTGTCTCAACAGTGACTCTTATCTCACTTATTGGTGAAACAGCGATGGCTGGTGCCATCGGTGCTGGTGGTCTTGGTTATATTGCTATTTACTATGGATACAACCGTTCAGCAGCGGATGTCACAATTATCGCGACACTATGTATCTTAGTTCTTGTCTTTATTATCCAATTTGTCGGTGATTTCTTAACCAAAAAACTTAGTCATAAATAAATCTAAAAAGAGGCTCACATTTGTGAGTCTCTTTTTAGATTAACTTTTTAAGGTTTTTCAGGGAGGTTTTTGAAATCTAGTTTTTCTAATTGCTGGTCCATATCCTCAATTAGGCTAGCCAAGTTAACGGCTTTTAGGGATGCTTGGAAAGTTTCCTGAATTTTGTTAATGTGTGGTTGTAAGACTGAATTAACCACACGACCAACAAGACAGTTTGGGTTCGTGTCATCACTAGCTTTGAAAATCGGTTTATTCTTATCTTCAACAGCTTGGAAGATATCCCAAAGTATTAGTTCCTCAGGTTTCTTTGTTAAATGAGCTCCACGCAGATGGTAAACGTACAGGGAACTATATTCTTGCGGGTGAAGAATTTACCTTTAATGATAAAGGTGAAAGTGCTATTAGCTATGCGGATTATGCTATTGGCTTTGTTGATGAGATTGAAAATACCAAACACATTCAGGAACGTATTAGTTTACTTGGAAAATAATCACAAAAAAACCAACCTTACTAAGAAGATTGGTTTTTTATGATTTAAGCTTTTTTAGTTTTGTGTAAGATGAATCCAATAATGAATCCAACGATGGCAAAGCTAACCCATTCAAGTGAGAATTGTCCGAGTGGCACGAATCCATTGAAGAAATTAACAAGACTTGCTGGTAGGCTGAAAAGTCCAGTCATTTTTGCAAGTGTTGAAAGGGCATCATAAAGAGCTGGGATAGCTGCAAAACCAATTGTAATTTGGTAAACGATGCGATCTTTCTTGAAGAATTTTGATAGCAAGGACAAGAAGATAATAACGACTGTTAATGGGTAAAGCAAGTAGAGTACTGGAAGTGACCACTTAATCAATTCAGAAAGACCGCCAAAGTAGAAGAATAATGCAATCAAAGTGAAGACAGTTGCCCAAGTAACGTGAGAAACTTTTGGTTGCAATTTGTGGAAATACTCTGCACAGGCAGTAATCAATCCAGTTGCCGTTGTTAGGCAAGCAAGGAAAATAGCCGCAGCAAGAATGATTTGCCCGATATTTCCAAGATAGAAGTGAGCAGCTTGGCCTAAGATGTTACCTCCATCGATTGCTTCACCTTTAAACATAAAGTGTCCGTTAGAAAAATCAAAGAGATTTTGTGATGAAGCACCAATACGAGCCACAAAGATATAAATAAGAGCAAGTAGTACAGTAGCGATTAGTCCTGATTTGAAAGTAAGTGTAGCAACTTCAGCTTTTCCTTTTGCTCCGTGTGATTTGCTAGCGTCGATAACGATGATGGCAAAGGCTAGTGAAGCAAGGGCATCCATTGTTCCGTAACCTTGGATAAGTCCAGCAACGAATGGAACATCTTTAAAAGCGTTACTGATATCACTGGCAGAGTTATAAGCTGTTCCAATATCACCAGCCGGTTTTACAAATGAGGCTACAACCAAGATAGCAATGATAATCAAAAGAGCAGGTGTTAGGTATTTCCCGATACGGTCAGCGATTTTATTTGGTTTAATTGCTAGGAAATAAGAAATCCCAAAGAAGACCAAACCGTAGATTACTTTAGCAATCAGATTGTCACCAAAGATAGGTTCAATACCGATTGAAAATGAAGTAGCACCCGTTCTTGGAATGGCAAAGAATGGCCCGATTGATAGATAAAGTGCGATTGAAAATAGCAAAGCATAGTGGCGAGAAACTGGACGTGCAAAATCTTCAATATCACTCGCACCTGAGTAGGCTACTGCGACGACCCCTAAAAGTGGTAGTGTCACACCAGTTAAACAGAAACCAAGAATGGCTAATGCAAGGTTACTTCCGGAATATATTCCTAAAAAGGCTGGATAAATCAGATTACCTGCCCCAAAGAATAAGGCAAATAACATGAAACCGATGATAATATAGATATTTTTGACAGGTTTCATCAATGTCCTCCTAATAAACAAATAAGATAATATTTTGCTTAGTTAAACTCTCTCATTAAGCAAAATAATGTGCAGCTTATTATATCGAACTCCATTTCTAACGTCAATAGAAGAAAATCGCTATTTTTTTGCTAAAAAGCTGACATTCGTTGTTATATCAAGGAGGAGCCATGTTAGAAATAATCACAAAATTTTCAAAAAATTGAAAAAATCCGCAATAAAAGTGCTGTCATGGCATAAAAACTGCCATAATTCGTTTGACGAAGCACTTGTTTTATATTATGATTAAAACCGTTAATATTTTTTTGAGGAGCTACCATGAAACGATTTATTAATGTTTGGAATAGAACTAGTCTCATCAAACGAATCATCATTGGTGTTATTCTTGGATTTATTTTAGGAATGACTCTTCCTAAGGTTTCAGCTATTGGTATCCTAGGTGATTTGTTCGTTGGTGGGCTTAAAGCGGTAGCGCCATTACTTGTCTTTGTTTTGGTTGCTAGCGCATTGTCACAAAATGAAAAGGGACAAAAGACCAATATGTCAACGATTATTGGACTTTATCTTGTTGGGACCTTAGCAGCTGCCCTAGTAGCAGTTGTGGTGAACTACTTTTTCCCAATCACTCTGACCTTGAATACTGCCACGCAACCAAAATTGTCATCTCCTGAAGGAGTTGGGCAGGTTTTCCACAGTCTTCTACTACAAATGGTTGATAACCCAATTAATGCATTGGGAACAGCTAACTATATCGGTGTATTGACTTGGGCTGTTATTTTTGGTCTTGCTTTTAGAAATTCAAATAAAGAAACGAAAGAGCTTTTACAAACTATCGCTGATGTTACCTCACAAGTGGTTCGTTGGATTATTAATTTAGCACCATTTGGTATTTTAGGCCTTGTCTTTAAAACAATTTCAGATAACGGGGTTAAGATTTTAGCAAACTATGGTTTCTTGATTTTAGCTCTTGTGGGAACAATGCTTTTTGTAGCTTTAGTTATTAATCCATTTATTGCTTTTCTCTTCATGCGTAAAAATCCATATCCATTGGTTTTCCGTTGCTTGAAAGATTCTGGATTGACAGCCTTCTTCACACGTAGTTCTGCAGCTAACATTCCCGTTAATATGAAACTTTGTGAAGAGTTAGGCTTGAACAAAGATACTTACAAGGTATCTATCCCACTTGGTGCTACTATCAATATGGGTGGTGCTGCCATCACAATTAATGTTTTGACACTTGCTGCGGTTAATACGCTAGGCATTCACGTCGATTTTCCAACAGCTTTCTTGCTAAGTGTTTTATCCGCTGTGTCTGCTTGTGGAGCATCAGGAGTTACTGGAGGATCACTTCTTTTGGTTCCTGTTGCATGTAGCTTATTTGGTATTTCAAATGATCTTGCTATGCAAGTGGTTGGTGTTGGATTTATTGTTGGGGTTGTTCAAGACTCTTGTGAAACAGCCCTAAACTCTTCAACAGATGTTCTCTTTACAGCAGTTGCTGAAAAATCTGTTTGGGGTAAAAAGAAAAAAGTTAATTAAGACTAGATAGCTGGGCGAAAGCTCAGCTATTTTTTATATAAAGCCTTTTTATGGCTAGTTCAAATAAATAAGCGTCTTTAAAATGTCCTTTATTTGTGGTAAAATAAAACGGCGTTAAAGTAAGGTTTCTAAAGCATTAAACTTAGAAAAATAGATAAGTTTATTATAGAGGAGAATAAGTCATGAAAAATAATTCAATCAAGACTGTTGTGGCTACAGGGATTGGGGCTGCACTGTTTATTATCATCGGAACATTAATTAATATTCCAACACCTATTCCAAATACAAATCTTCAATTGCAATACGCAGTGGTTGCTCTATTTGCCGTTGTTTATGGTCCAACTGTTGGATTCTTTTCTGGCTTTATCGGACATGCTTTGAAAGATGCTCTTCAATATGGTTCACCATGGTGGACATGGGTACTTGTGAGTGGTTTGATTGGTCTATCTATCGGACTTGTGGCTAAAAAAATCAAGATTGAAAAAGGTCAATTAACTGAAAAAGATTTAGTATGGTTTAACAGTGCACAAATCCTAGCTAATGTTATTGGTTGGGGCATTATTGCACCGTATGGTGATATTTTGGTTTATAGTGAACCAGCAAGTAAAGTCTTTACTCAAGGTATTCTATCAGCTGCCATTAATAGCTTGACAATTGCTATTGGCGGGTCATTGCTTTTAGCTGTTTACTCAAAAACACGTACACAATCAGGTAGTCTAACAAAAGGTTAATTTTTTTGGAAAAGCAGTGCTAGGAGTTCTGCTTAGACTATCACATAGCATTCTAGTATTATCCAGGCTCGCATGTGAGCCGTTTTTAACGGGGTAGGATGACAAGGTTATCCTACTCTTAATCATTTTTTAGGAGAAGATTTATGGAACCCCTTATTCAGTTTAAGGATTTCACTTTTAAATATGATGCTCAAGCAGAGCCAACTTTAAAATCCCTTAATCTGCCCATTGAGAAAGGGCAGAAGGTCTTGATTGTTGGACCGTCGGGATCAGGAAAATCAACCATTGGACAATGTTTAAATGGGATTATTCCAAACATTAATCATGGTGAAAAAAGTGGTCAATTGACCATTGCAGGCAAGGATGCTTTTGATTTGTCGATTTATGACAAATCGCATCTTGTGTCTACGGTCTTGCAAGACCCAGATGGCCAGTTTATTGGTCTGACAGTAGCAGAGGATTTAGCCTTTGCGCTTGAAAATGATTGCCTTCCGTTGGCTCAAATGACTGACAAAATCAATTATTGGGCTAATAAGCTCGATTTGACGGCATTTCTAGATAGCCGTCCACAAGATTTATCAGGTGGTCAGAAACAGCGTGTGAGCTTAGCAGGTGTTTTGATTGATGAAAGTCCAATTTTACTTTTTGATGAACCACTGGCTAATTTAGATCCTAAATCTGGGCAAGAAACGATTGAACTGATTGATCGTATTCACCAAGAAGGGCAAACGACAACGATTATTATTGAACACCGTCTTGAGGATGTGCTTTATCGTCAGGTGGATAAAGTTATTTTGATTAATGATGGTCAGACATTATTTGATGGACATCCAGATGATCTTCTAAAGACTAACTTGTTGGTTGAAAATGGAATTCGTGAGCCTCTTTATGTGACAGCTTTGAAAGATTTAAATGTTGATGTGACCAAAGCAGAGCATTTGTCAGATTTAAGTCAGTTAGATTTATCGGAGATTACCGTGGCTGGTTTAAGTCAATCAGCAAATACAGTGCCAAAAGACCCTATTTTAGAAGTGAAGCGGCTGAAGTTTAGTTATCAGGAAAATCAGCCGATTTTAAAAGATGTTAGCTTTGCTATTCATAAAGGTGAACGTATTGCCATCGTTGGGAAAAATGGTGCAGGAAAATCAACCTTAGCTAAAGCTCTTTGTCAATTCATCAAACCAGCAGCAGGTGATATTTGCTACCGGGGACAATCAATCATGGAAGATTCTATCAAAGAACGTGCTGAGAAGATTGGCTACGTTCTTCAAAATCCAAATCAAATGATTAGTCAGACGATGATTTTTGATGAAGTTGCGCTTGGTCTTCGTTTGCGAGGTATCAGTGAGCAAGAAATTGAACAACGTGTTTTAGAGACTTTGAAAGTGTGTGGTTTGTACGAATTCCGTAATTGGCCAATTTCAGCTCTTTCTTTTGGTCAGAAGAAACGTGTTACGATTGCTTCAGTTTTAGTTATGAATCCTGAAATCATCTTACTTGATGAGCCAACAGCAGGGCAAGATAAGAAGCACTATACAGAAATCATGGCTTTCCTCAATCAGTTAAACAAAGCAGGCCACACGATTATTATGATTACACATGATATGCAGCTGATGCTCGAGTATTCGGATCGTAGTATTGCGATTAGTGATGGCGAAATCATTGCAGACTGCACACCAGTTGATTTATTTAGTCAGGTTGATATTTTGGATAGAGCTAATCTGAAAAAGACAAGTCTATTTGATTTGGCGGATAAATTAGGAATCAATCCAATTGATTTGACACATTACTACATTAAGCAACAAGGAGGATGCCGTGGCTAATCATTTTATTGGTTATCAAAGTGGGCGAGGGTTCTTGTATCAATTATCTGGTGCCAGCAAATTAATCTTCTTTATTTTGGTTTCTGTGGCTTGTATGACAACCTATGATACACGATTGATTGCTGTTGTTGGTTTGTCATCGCTTATCTTGTTTAAGATGGCAGATATTCGTTGGAAACAAATTTCGTTTGTTATCAAGTTTATTGGCTTTTTTGCGCTTTTAAATGTTTTGATGGTTTATGTGTTTGAACCAAGTTATGGTGAGCACATTTACGGTGCTAAAACGGTTTTGTGGCAAGGTTATGGTCGCTTTTATCTGACAAGCCAAGAATTATTTTATTTGTTTAATTTAGCTTTGAAATATTTTTGTACAGTACCTTTAGCTGTGCTATTTCTCATAACAACGCACCCTAGTCAATTTGCTTCAAGTCTTAATCAAATTGGTGTGCCTTACAAGGTTGCTTATGCGGTAAGTTTGACATTGCGCTATATTCCAGATGTTCAGGAAGAATTTTACATGATTCGAATGTCACAAGAAGCGCGTGGTCTTGAATTAACCCAAAAAGAAAAGTTGATGAAGCGTGTTAAAGGTAATCTTCAGATTATCATTCCGTTGATTTTTAGTTCTTTAAAGCGAATTGATATGGTCTCAACGGCGATGGAATTACGACGTTTTGGGAAAAATAAAAAGCGTACTTGGTACACTTATAAAAATTTCACAGTGGCAGATATTTTGACAATCACTGTAGCTGTTATACTTGTTCTTATCACAGTTTTACTATTTGAATGGAATCATGGACGTTTTTACAATCCATGGCAATAAAAAAGGCTCTTTTGTACTGACCCCAAAAAGTTGGACAATAAATTATTGAAAGGATTTAGTTCTGTATTGCACAGGACTGAGTCCTTTTAATTTTGTCTTGATACGTTTATTGTTTACTTTAAAAAACTTACTAAATTTCTGATTATCTTTTCATAAGTTGGTAAATGCCGATATATCCCGTATTTTAGGACTTTATCGGTATTTTCTTTTTGGAAGATACCTTGCATAAGCTGGCATTTACCAGCATGAAAATGCAACCAAAAGTAGTAAATGAGTAGTAAATATAAGCTCCGATATTAACAAGCCAGCCTTTCCAGCTCCGCTTTTGCAGATTGAAATGTACCGTGTGCATAATAGCCAAGTGTCATGGTTATGTTAGCGTGTCCCATGAGATATTGCAGGGTGTTTGGGTTCATTCCTCTGTTTGCCATATTCGTACAATAAGTATGTCGGAATGAATGTGGTGTGATGTTCGGTAACTTGTCCTTGTGGTACTTGTTATACTTCTTAATCAGTCCTCGCACCATGCCCTCATAGTTTCCTGCAACTTTAGGCAAGCCCTCACGGTTTAAGAATAGGAAATTGCTGTAACCACCTACAATCAGCGGTTGTGCTTTTCCTCTGCTCTTTAGTATTCTTTGGATTGCTTGATAAGCCCGTTCTGTCAATGGAAGTTCCCGTTTTCCGTTTTTGGTCTTAGGCGTTTCAATATAGTAGCCGATTTCGCTGTCTTTCAATAACTGGTGGTCTATATTGAGTATTTTGTTCTGCATATCAATATGCGTCGTTAGTCCGCAAAATTCAGAAATACGAAGTCCCGTTTCCAGCAGAAGCACAACCTCATCATAATACTTGCTGTAAATCTTGTCCTTTTCCATAAAGGCAAGCAGGCGTTCTTCCTGCTCTGGTGTAAGGATAACTTTCTGCTCCGTATCATCTTCCAGAACATCACTTAGCTTAAAGTCAAATGGGTTCTTTCTGATACAGTCGTCTTGTATCGCCATGTAAAATGAAGCTTTCAAGGAACGCTTATAGTTATCAATCGTTTTATAGGCATATCCTTTTTCGCTCATTCTGATAGCCCATTCTTTAGCGTCCGACTGCTTAACGGTATCAATCGCCCTCATACCCAATGGGTCATTTTTAAGAGCATTCATAAGATACTGTCGTCCCTTTTCAGTAGCCCTCTTGATGTTCTTTCTTTGGCTGTTTTTCTTGTCGTAGAGCTGGCAGACTGTCATTTTACCGCCGACTGTGTCGATACCGTCGTTAAGGTCTTTTTTTATCTGTGCTTCTTTTTCCCTCAATGAAATATCATCACGCTTTCCAGCAGGTGTCTTGTCTGTCGGTACAAGTTTCCAAGAATAGATAAATTGTGGCTTTCCGTATATATCGGTATATTTATAAACGTATCTTCCGTCTTTTCGCTGGCTCTCTCCATTACGCAAATTGCGATTTTTACTGTCTTTTCGTTTCACATTAGACATAGTGTAAAGCTCCTTTCCGTCATGGAATGAGCCGTGATACGCTATAACTTATTATACCATATCTACGGCTCAATGACATTAGATTTCGTCCAATGTATCTATGATTTTTTCAAATTGTTTTCGCTTAATCTGAATACGGTTACCGTTCACGATAACCCAGCCAGCGTCAATGTTTTCTTCGGCTAATTTACGCAATTTCTTTTCACCAATGCGGAAGTATTTGGACGCTTCTTCAATCGTCAGCGTATATTTTTCCCAGATAGGCACATCAGTATTGTTCATAATCTATGCACCCCCCTTTACTGTGTGTCATTTTTTACAAGCAGGCAGACGGCTTTGGAAAGCTCCGTTAGTATCTCAACTATTCCCATTCTTGTGGGCAAAACCGCACCATGCGGACGTATCATTATTCTGTGAGGATAGGTCATGGCAAAACGACTTTTCCAACAGTCGCTCTCGGATCACTGCGTGGGTCGCTCGCTTTCTTTTGAAAAGGTCGTGGCGTACAGTCCCCGTGGCTCGCTATCTCACAAACGTATCTGTCTGCTTTATTCAGTTGTCAAAGAACTATCGGCTATCCAGCCCATTAAAACCAACTTTCAGATTTTGGTTTTAATAGAATGACAAGTGAAGTGGCAGGAAAGGGGGAGACGTGCCAGACTTCACTTGTATGTACTACATTACTACAATTTCAAAATTCATCAGCATATCAAGTAACGCTATCTGAACTCTGTTTTTTAATTCAGCGTCAACTACCATGCAGACGTTACCGTATTCATCATACAATTTACGCAGGCAAAGTTTAGAAATGTAACCGTCATAAAATTTCATAACAGTTTCAATCGCTTCTGGGTCGCCCTCTGTTGCTGATAAAATAACCTCAAAAGGCAGATGTTCATATTTCTTCATTTGCGTTCCTCCATAATTTTTCTCATTGCTTCAAGTGTTTTTGTTCTGTGATACTGGACGTTAGAACGGGGAATTTTAATAAATTCGCTGATTTCACTATCCGACATATCCATAAAGTAGGACAACAAAATAATGTTGCGTTTCTTCTCTGTCAATGTTTTAAGGGCTTTGCTTAACTGGTCGTCCTCAACCCATACTTCAATGCCTAAGATATTGAATACAGTATAATCACTTTCGTATTTATCCAATTCTCCAAAACGTGATTGTTCATAATCTGGAATATCTGAAAATAAACATTCGTGTTTTTCACGTCTTTTCATATCACGGTAGCCTTTTTTTACTGCACGTTTAATTACTTTTTTTGAAAGGCAATCAAACTGTGCTTCAATGGCTTGTTTGAAAGAAGATGTTTTCATTTGCTCACCTCCTTTCCGTGCTGGATTGAAATAAACTTTTGTTTATTTCCCCCTTTCCGCACCCTAACTACCCAGAGAGGTGGCAAACTACCAAGATTTTCAAAAAATTTTTTCTGAAAAGCAAAAACAGCCCGATAATGTGCAATTACACAAACGGACTGTTTTATAAATTCTATTGATATGAAATTTTAACTCATGCAAAGGGTATAATGATTGTAATAGTGGACTGAAATATTTATCCAGTTGAGAACGGCAAAGCGTTCTTCCGTATGCAATCATGGTATAGCCCCCTTTAACCAGAGCTATACCTTATTTACCCCTAAGAAAAAAGGACAGTTCTGGTTATATCCAAAACCGTCCCGTTATTTTTCAAGACGCACAAAAGTATATTATCTAGGAACGGTTTTTTTTATTTACCGCACACGATAACAGCCTTTGAATTATTACTGCATACTATATGCAATTTTAACACATTCTAAATATACAGCATGAAGTATAAACTCATGCTAGGTGATTTAAAATGAGAAAAGCAAAAGAAACACAAACTTTTGATTTCAGACCTTTAGGACTGGCAATCAGAGAAGCCCGTGAGAGAGCAGGGCTTTCTCGTAATGATTTAGGCGATAAAGTGTTCTATGGAGAACGCCATATCGCAGATATTGAAAATATCGGGTCGCACCCAAGTTTTCAATTATTCCATGATTTAGTTACCATGTTCAATATATCAGTTGATGAATATTTCTATCCAACGGAGAAAGTAGCAAAAAGTACAGCTCGTCGTCAAATAGAAACCTCTCTTGATTTATTGAGTGATAACGAATTAAAAATCATTCAAGGTACGATTGACGGTATCTTGAATAGCAGGGAGAACAAGAAGTAACTAGCTTCTTGCTTTCCCCATTTTTCTTTTAAGTAGTGTTCTACTAGCTTTTGTTTGCTGATCTGCTCCGCAGGTAGCAATTAAGAGCCGACAATCCGCAAGTTAAAATAACCTATAATTTAACATATTTTGGGTTCATTCGGTATAACAATCATAAGAATGATATATGCAATAATGATTTTTGGAAAAACAAAAACCGTTACAGTAAATAGTAATCTTACTATTTTAGCGTCTACATTAAAACACTTTGCTAAACCACCACAAACCCCAAAAAAGAATTTTCCTTTTCTTATTCTATATAATTTATTCATTAGCCTATTTTCCTTTGTCTATGGTTTAAATTTTTTAATAAGATAGCTGAGATACAACCGCATAAAATCAATATTCCCAAACTACAAATATAATCCTGTATAGTTGTTTCGTAATATCCAGAAATACCAAATATTGCTGTGATAGGATAAAAAGTTCTCGCAGTATTTGACATACTCATAAATAGTCCAGTAAATGAATAGATTTCTGCTAAAAGCAGAGCCAACCAATAGCTTTTCTTTAGATATGGTACGATTGCAATAATCGGGGAAACAGCAAAAAATACACAAATACCTTCTAATAAATACATTTTTAAAAATTCTACAAATACCACCATAGATAAATCAGAAAAATGTAGAATAGCTTCTGTCATAAATGTAATTACAAAAAGCAATAAATACACCAGCATACTAAATACCAATGCAACAATCATTTTTGCAGTTGTCAATTTTGTTTCATTTACTGGAATTAGACGTAAAGATTTTAATGTATCGTCTTGTTCCTCACGACAAATCATATAACTTCCCAAAAGTGCAATAACGGCTGGAAGAACAAACATAGTCGCCCAGACTTGCGTAAGTGTCATGTACCAACCGACTGTGCTTGTAGTTAATTGATTGTCAGACACCGTTGTTACACCACTAACAAAAACAATTACAGCAATTAAAATTGTCGCAAAGATTGTAAACATAATAATATTTGAACGGCGGAGTTTTTGAAATTCCGCCCATAAAAGTATTCGCATTTTTCCACCTTACTTTCTCTTGCTTAATTTAATTTTAGCAAGTAAAACAGAAGCAATTCCCCATACGCAAATACTCAAAAGTGCTAATGATATACTATTCTGTGGAAGTGCCAATCCTAAAATCGCTTCATTTCTTGCAACAATGACACTAATACAAGAAAGCGGGTGCAGATAAGAATTTATTGGCGTGATTAAGAACCCAGCAAACACATAAAGCAATGTAATACAAATAGGAAATATATATCCTTTTTGCGAAGCAGAGATTGCTAAAATAGGAAGTATAGCAAATGCTGTTAAAATGGCAATTTCCAAACATCTTTCAAATAATAATAGAATGCTACTGAAATCAAATGCTACATAGTTTGGAATAACACTAAACAATACAGAAGCAAATGCTGTAATAAGCATAAAACAAACGGAATAAATCAATACAACGAAAAATTTACTGAAAAAATATCCCATTTTACTTACTGGCACAATCCAAAGTTGTTTTAGCATATCATACCTATTTTCATCATGCATAAGCATTGTGCCAAATAAGCCTAATATAAATGGCAGTATAATGAATAATGTATATCCAAATGCAGACCACTTATAAAATAGTCTAGGGTCAATATTGGTCTGCCCCAAATAACCAAAATATAAAAATGCAAAGAATGGCATGACAAAAGCAGATAGTAACATCAACCAAATAAGTTTTTTACGACGCAACTTGCAAAATTCAAGTTTAACTAGCTTAAGCAATACCCTCACCCCCTGTAATCTTTTTGAAATAATCTTCTAAGGTATCATTACAAAGTCCAGAACTGATAACTGTTATATCTTCCATAACAAGAGCTTTATTAACTTCTCCCATATTCAATGTCGTGTCATAAATTTGCACTGTCTGTTCATCTTGAACTGAATAATCTTTCACATGAAATTGACGCTCTAATATTAGTATTGTTTTTGGAATGTCCGAAACTTGCAACGAAATATATTTCCTATTTCGCTTTTCTAACTCACTCATACTGCTTTCTTCTAAAAGAACACCTTTATCAATAATTCCTATGTCATCTGCAAGCACTGCTATTTCAGAAAGAATATGAGAAGAAATTAAAATTGTTTTTCCGTGTTCTACACTGAGCTTCTTTATGAAATCTCGTACTTCTGCAATCCCAATAGGGTCAAGCCCATTTGTTGGCTCGTCCAAAATTAACAATTCAGGGTCATGTAATATCGCATTTGCAATACCTAAACGTTGTTTCATACCAAGAGAGTATTTTGCAAATGTCTTTTTGTCTTTATAGGGCAGACCTACAACTTCTAATGCGTGTTTAACAGCATTAGGCGAAGCTGTTCCTCGTAACTTAGCGAAAATTTCTAAATTTTCTGTTCCAGTCAAATTGGGATAAAACCCCGGCGTTTCTATAATTGCACCAATTCTGGAATATATCCTTTTCTCATTTCCGTCTATATTTTTTCCAAAAACTTCTACATTTCCAGAAGTAGTTGTTGTCAATCCTAATATCATTTTCATTATGGTTGTTTTCCCAGCTCCGTTACGTCCCAGCAAGCCATAAATCCTACCTTTCTTTACATTAAGATTAACCTTATTTACTACGGTTTGTTTTCCGTACTTTTTGGTTAATTGCTTTGTCTTTATCACAGTATCACTCATACAAATTTCCTCACTTTCTATTTACTGTTCTATCTAAGTGGCAATTTATTAGAATTACCACTTACACCTAAATTATAGTATATGAACCTTGCCAAAACCTTGCCGTAACCTTGTTTTTATCTTGCTTTCACAAAAAGAAAGCTCTGCATTTTTACAGAGCTTTTGGAAATGATAGGATAAATTCTGTTCCATGATTTAGAATACTATTTGCAGTAATTGTCCCTTTATGTGCGTTGACAAGTTCCTTTGTAATTGCCAATCCTAGACCATTTCCTTTGGTAGAGCGAGAATTATCGCATTGATACAACCTTTCAAATATATGTGGCAATTTATCAGAAGCAATTCCTTTTCCATTATCTGTTATAATAACTTTAATTCGTTGCTGATCTTTCAGAACTCGCAACATCATTTTGTTTCCCTCACTATGAACAATTATATTTTGTAAAAGATTGTTGATAATACGAGTATATGCGTTTATATCAATTCGCACTTGATATTCTTCTTCTGGTATCTCAACCTCATATTCAAAATGACTATTTTCCAATATTAAAATCCAATCAGTCATAATATTACGAGTCAATTCGTTCAAATCCAAAATTTCAAAATGAAAAATCTGCTCCCCAGAGTCTAATTTTACCCATTCAAATAAGTGTTCTACAAAATGTTTAAGATGTTGTGCCTTTTCAGACGCAACATGAATATATTCGTCTTTTTCTTTACCGATTACAATTTGACTTTCAACCGCTTCTAAATAACCGACTAAAGAAGCAAGTGGAGTTTTCACATCATGTGAAAGGCTTGTCATTAGTCGTTTGTACGCTTGTTCCGATTGCTTTTGATGAATGAGCTGTGATTGATTATTGATTGCTATTTGATTTATATCATAACAAATCTGTTTAGTTATATCGTTTTCTTGTACTAGAATACGTCTGTTAAGGTTACCAGATTTTATGTCAACAAGCACTTCTTTGATAAAAGAAATTTGCTCGTTAATATGATAAAGTTTATAAACAAGACAAGCGATTATTACAAGTGCTAAAACAAAGGCAATAAGCAGATAAGTATTCATAATTAAGCCTCCTTGTTAAAACGGTAGCCAACCCCTCGTATCGTCAAAATATAAAAGGGGTGTTCTGGGTCTGCTTCAATCTTTTTCCTTAATTTGCTGATGAAAGACATTATATTGTTATCATCAAAAGCATAGTCGTCTTTCCATACTTGTGTATAAATCTGCTTTTTTGTAAATACTCGCCCCTTGTTAGAAGCAAGAAATGTAAGTAAATCAAATTCCTTACTTGTAAGTTCAACAGAAATATTATTAACTAAAACAGTACGGTTCACTTTATCAATTTTCATGCCTTTTAAAGTTATACAATCTTCTTCTGCAAATGTAGGATTTAAAGTCGTGTAACGTCGGATAAGTGAATTGACACGAGCCATAAGTTCCTTAATACTAAAAGGCTTTGTCAAATAATCGTCTGCTCCTAGACGCAGTCCAAAAACCTTATCGTCCTCACCACTTTTTGCTGTGAGCATTAGAACGGGAATATTACTTGTTTCCCTAATTTTTTCTAAAACTTGAAACCCGTCTATATCAGGCATCATTACATCTAAAATAACAAGAGAAAATAAATTTTTATTTTCATCTATCAAACGTAAACCCTCTGTACCACCATTTGCCACCAAAGCTGACATTTCTTCTTGCTCTATACATTTTTTCATTAACGTACATAATTCTTTATCATCGTCTATAATCAAAACACTTCCCATGTTATAACTCCTCTCTGCATAGATTTTATCATAGCTTAATTTTCGTTAAAGTTTTTCAACATTAAACTTTTGTCTTTTTTGTAATTTTATAAATATATTCTTCTGGTGTAGGGCGTTTATTTCCAAAATACTTTTTGAAATTTGCCTGCACTTCTGGGTCGGTGCTATTCATAGCTTCATCAATCGTCGCTTCAATATCAGCTCGTACATCAGCCAATGAAACACCACCAGCCTTTGCACCTGCTTTCAAGGCTTTCTTAATATCTCGTTTTTTTAGTCCTAACATGGTATCACTCCTAAATTCAATCGTCTATTACTGTGAAAACTTCTTCAATTGTTACATGAAACGTCTTTGCAATATTCCAAGCTAATACAAGAGAGGGATTGTATCGTCCTTTTTCAAGGTTGCCAATCGTTTCCCGTCGAACACCGACTGCTTTCGCTAAATCGTCTTGTTTCATATCATATCTTGCCCTAAATTCTTTAATACGGTTTTTAATCATTACATATTCCCCATTTTTCTTTCATTCCAAAGTATGCGGTTGATATAGAGTAAACAATTACAGAAATCGCCCACCCTAGAGCCAATCCATTAGTAAATGCTTCATTTCCAGAACTTTGTTTTATCAAGAAAGAATATAATGTAATGCAGGCTGTTGCAATCATTCCACAGTAGAAACCACGGGACGCTGATTTATTCATATATTCATCTAACATTTCATCTTGTTTCATAAACCAATACTCAAAGTTTATTGCGAATACAAAGAAAGGTAAAAATTCCTTTTCATTACTCATAACACCGATAACACCTAATAACGAAAGAAAACCAGTTGCACCATACAAAAACTTTCTTACTGTCATAACATTCACTCCTTATGTGGTATATTTCTATCTTTACAAGTGAAATATACCACATTCGGAAGTCGTTTGTCAATCCACTTTATCCTACAATCTTCTAGTTATTATCCTTATGTAGCACAAGTTCATACTGTGATACCTGCGTCGCTTTTGTCTGATTATCAAGGAACTTCACGGCAACCTTGACTTTTACATTGTCCCCGTCCTTTGTAAAGATAGGGTTTACCAATTCAGAATAAAGGTAGTCCCTGCCGATAGGCTCAAGCACATTTCCCGATACATAGTAGGCAAGTTCTTTTTCTGTGGCTGTCGGGTACAGCTTAAAGAATGTTTCCAGAAATGCGGTAGCGTCATTTACCGTATCAGCGTCTACGCTTGTGTCTGTTTCTGGTGTCTTAGGCTCATAGTCTGATTTTTCAACTGCTGGTGCAAGGGTAGGGTTCTGAACGATTACCATATCCCCGTCAGCGTCCACATGGACTTTTACGGTATAGGTTGCTTTGACATTACTTGTCTGTTCTCCCTCTTTTATCTGCTGATCTACTTCGTAGGTAGCAGAAAAAGTGTCCGTTCCCGACTGCTCGATATGCCATACAATCACATCTGTAACTGTGGAGCTGGTCGGTATGCCGGTTCTAATGGTATCTATATTTAAGTCCTGCAATTCCTTTGTCAGATAACCGCTGATTGCCTGCGCCCTTGCTTCAATCGCTTCTTTGCTGTTATTCCATGTGTAGTAGGACTTCGCAAAATTCTTCACGAAATTTTCTATCCCGTTGGTGTCCTGCAAGCGAAGTTCAATGATTTCTTTTTCATGGGTCGTGTGCTGGTCGATAGCAGTAAAATTCTTATACACTCCAAAGCTCACGCTTGCGATAAGCACCACCCACAACGCAATCACGGTTTTCTTATGTGTGCCTACCTTAACAGTACGCACCTTTTTTTCTTTTGGTTCTTTGATAGTTTCTGTTTGTTTCTTATTCTTCTTAAACATATTTTCAAGTCCTTTCTATTGTTTTACTCGTCCTGCACCGATTAAGTGCTGTTGCCAGTAACTACTACTTAGGTCTGCATATCCTATCGGGTCGCCTGCATGATACATCTGTGTCGGCGAAACAAGAATACCGACGTGTGTTACATAACTTCCAGCGTTATAAGTGGAATGGAAGAATACCAAGTCCCCAGCCTTTGCCTGCGAGAGTGGCAGATGTTGGGTAGCGTCATACTGTGCTTGTGCTGTTCTCGGTAAGGAGATACCAGCTTTTCCATAGCACCATTGCGTCAGCCCCGAACAGTCAAATGAAGTTGTAGGAGAAGAACCGCCATACACATATTTCCAGCCTTGATACTTCAATGCTTCATTCATTACCTTTTGTGCCAGTTCTCCCGATACCTGCGGAACAGTTAAATACTGATTGACTAATTCGACGTAAAATTGATTGCCATACTGATACCGCCAGCCCCCGTTCTTCGCAACGGCTATCGGGTTGGTGTAGGTTACTTTCTTTCCGCCCGATTTCTCACGGGCGAAGCTCTCTGCAAGATTGTATGTATGTTTCTTTCCGTTTCCTGCCACATATCCCACATAGCCACCGCCATAGTTATAGGACTGTATCGCTACATTCAAGTCGTCCATACCTTGATTTTTGCAGGAAGAAAGCAGGGACGCAAAATACTTACACCCCTGCTTGATTGAGCTTTCCGTATCTAAAGAGTTGGGCAGTAAACCAAGACTTTCCGAACTCTGCATAACATCTTCTGCCGTACCGCCACTTTCTACTTGAATGATAGCCAGCAACACATTGACATACTCGGAGATACCGTTTTCTCTGGCGTATTTTTCTACCATAGGCTGATGTTTTAAGACTTCTGCGGATAATCGGCAAGGTTCAGTTGCTTCATTTCATGCCACACCTTGCGTTTATAAGAGGGCAGGTCAGAAAGATATTCACAGCCGACTTTTGCCTGCATATACTTAAAAATACCGTTCATTTCATCACTCCAATCTAAAATTTAGGTAGAAAAAAGCAGTCAATCCTAAGACTAACTGCTTTGTGTATATGGATATGAAATTATAAAACTAGAAGCTGTTTATTTTTTCTTTTTAGGTTTTGGCGTTGGTAGTTCATCATACATTACATCAAACAACCCCGTCAGAAACTCCTTATTATCAGCTTCGTCTACCAACAGCATTTCTTTTGCTCCCTCATAGGGTAACTCATACGAAGCTGTTGGCATATAACTAATTGCTGATTTCACTTGTTTAACAAGCAATCTATCATCATAGATACCACCTACAATCTTTCCACGATAATAAATAATAAATTCTCCCATCATAGCTCGATAAGTAATTTCTTCCAGCTCTGATAACTGTCCTAAAATAAACTCTAAATATTCTTTGCTTGACGCCATAATTCCACCTCACATTCAAATTCTTACATGTTTCCAATCTCCCACAAAAACTGAAATTTGACTGTGTAAAACTACAATCTATAGTACTATCTTTTTCCATTTTCTGATTTTTGTTCTGAAAGTTCCAAAAGGTGCAACAGTATTCACATGAATAAACTTATATACTTCCCATACTGCTGTTTTAGTCGCTTCATCAGCCCATTTTCTCATATGTGGTTTAAATAATTCTTCCTCACTCAATGAATCAATCATTGTATAGATTTTATTAATATTTTCATTTAATTTAGCTTTCAACTCTTGCAAGGATAAATGAGCATAGGTATCCGTAAACCACTGATATAATTCACCAAGTTGATTCCATTTAAATTTATCCGATGGTGTTTTTACTTGAAATCCCTTTCTTTCATCTTCTTCCCATTTAAGAAGTAAGGTTGTCCATCCTACCTGATAAGCAAGGTTTTCTGCTGGAGTTCTATCAACTTCATCAACTCTCTTATCTTTTAAGGTTTCTGGAATATTATCAAATTCTGAAATATATTTCACAAATGCTTTATTTATTTCAGTTTTAAGATTTTCTTTATTTTCGTATACTCGCAAAAAAAGCACCTCCACAACTTCAAATTTATCACTTTTTCATATCCATATTATAACATTCTAATATCAGCACCACAATAAAATTTTACGCCCCGATAATCTTATTGAACAGTTCCAGCAACACGTCTTTGACACCACTGGCATTGAATACCAATCCGACAGCGATAAGGGCTACTATTAAGAAGCCGATAAGTTTTGAAAACTCACGCTTGAACCCTAAGTAAATACCAATTACTACGATTGCCATAAGCACTAAAGATTGTGCATTACTTAAAAACCAGTTGTACAAATTTTGTCCGAAATTCATTTAATTGTCCTCACTTTCTTCTAGTTTCTTCATTCCATAATCAGCTTCTTTGCCGACACTCATAATACACATCAGAACTACACCAATATCCATGCCAAGTGATACCAGCAGTAAGTCCTTTATCAATTACCACATCATAATCAATCACTCCTTTTCCTGTTCTATTAGCTCGTCTACCGAAGCCGTCTGCTGTTTAACTATCTGTTTATGCTTATCCGTCAGCTTTGCCTGCTGTTCAATGGTTTTGAGATACTCTGTCTGATTGCCTGCGTCTATCTGTTTCAGCATTTTCAACGTAGGTGCGACTTGTCTTGCTATCCAGTTGAGCGTCCTTGAAAGAGTATAAGGCTCTGGCTTTGTCGTCAGTTTCAAGCTCTGTCTGTTATCGCCGATAAACCACGCCCAGCGGTCATTGAGTTTCCAGTCGCTTTTTCGTTTGTCGGGTTCTTCATCAACAAACCGCACATACTGGTTGATGATAGAAAAGGCGGTCTGCTCTGCGTCATAATAGGTCAGCAAATCTCGTACTGCATAATAGGCACGTTCATTTCTAAGCCGTATCTCAAAACGGTTGATAATGTCGGCTTCTTCAAGCGGTGTCCCTAACTTGACGTACTGCTCATAGTCCTTTTCATAGATACAAAAATACACATCTGATTTCAGCGAACCAAGATAAAGGGTACGTCCCATATATTCTCTGTCGTCCTCTCTGTGCTTGATAAGCTCGCCCGACTGATAAAACTTATAGCTTCTGGACTTTCTGATATATTCCCGTTTCCTGCATTTTTCCGCAAGCTCTGGAATATCTAAAATGCCCGTATGGTCGTTGATAGCAAGGTCGATACGTTTCATCACGCCCCCGTCTATGAGTGCGTCCATGAGGAAGTCATACCAGCTTCTTTGCTGTGCCAGCAGGTAACTTTCAAACTGTCGGCAACCACGCCCCTTTAATTCTAAAAGGACACCTTTTTCTTCGTCAGCCGACGTATAGATAAAGATGTCCCCTAATGAATAATGCTCCGTATAGCTGTAACGTCCGTAATCTTCATGGAGCATATAATTGATATTCAGTTTTAATATATCTTTGATGATGTGCTGTATATCCAGCGTGGGAAAACGTATTTTTACATAATCAAACAGCATGGTAAGCGGTGCTTCTGGATTGAACCTTGCCAGTTCTTTATGCAGAGTTTCCAGAAGTTCCTTTGACGGCTTCATTTTTCCGCTTTCTATCTTGTTGAGATATTCCCTTGTGATACCAGAAGCCACCGCCAGTCTGCCTTGTGAGATACCGTAAGCAATCCGTTTTTCCCGTAATTCTTTTATCCATTGTTCTTCATTCAGAACCATACCCCCAATCTGTCAAGTGTGAAGTTTTTTAAGGCAACTTCACAGCCGATTTTTGCTAGGAAACCATGCGATAAGCCTTATGTTTCCTGTGTTTTTCGTCTATTGTCTATTTGCAAACGTACCCCTCTGTTAGATACCGAGGGGTTTTACCTGCTGGCGTGGCTAACGCCACACCAGCAACGGCTAGTCCGTGCCGTCGCCTTTCGCTTCGCACGTCGCCGTCCCGTCCTGCCTTGCTTGTGCAAGAGAGCCGATAGTCTGAAAAAAATCATGTCCTTTTGGGACTAAAGGCGTGTAAAATTCACTTATGATGCTCGTTCCCACATTACAATAGCCACGCCCCTTGATACGCTTCTGAAAAAACTGCTTTTTCACATCTGAACCTAACAGCATACCGTAACCTAATTCACTGATACGCCCAAGTCCCACACGGAAATTGAAGTTATCTCTGATACCGTCCGAGAAATACTTTGCATCTGGACGCTGGCAGGCAACGATAAGGAAATATCCTGCTTGTCGCCCTAACATAACAATTTTCTTTAACTGGCTAAGTAGGCTTACGCTTTCTTTCGTCCCCAGCATTTCAAAAAATGCTACATATTCATCAAAGATAAGAAAGCAGGGTGGCAGTCCCAGATAGGCATAGTTTTCGCCAGTCTTATAGTTCGGGTGTCGTTTCATTTCCTCACTTCGCTGTGCCATGCCCTCATAAAAGGCATGGACGCAATCTATCATTTCTTCTTTGGTATGATACACATTTCCCATAACTGTCCCTAAGTCTGCAAGGTCGCTATTCTTTGGGTCTAAGATATAAAGGACAGCGTTGGTATGCAGTAAGGCTTCAATGAGCGTCAGTAGAAAATAAGTTTTACCGCCACCAGTCCCACCAGCAATCAGAGTATGAGGGAGTGCGTCATATTCCCAGACAAGATTTTTCATCAATCTAAGACAGCCGTTCCCTGCCCGTACTTCATCAATGGTAATGCGGTTTGCTATCATATCATAAAGCAGGATATATTCGATATAGCCGTCATGCAGGGTCTTGTCAGTCAGCTCGCAATACAAGCCACTTTCCAGCTTATCCTCTAACCGTAAAAGCTGGTCTTGATATTTTCCCAGCGTGATTTCACAGCGGATATGAAGCAAGCCTTTTTCCATTTGATAATAAATTTTTGGAAACCAGACGTTTTTTTCCCTTGATCTGCTTTGCAGGTCAGTAAAAAAACGCTATCTTGTACGGTATCAGCTCCGTACCACTTGTTTTCCAGTATCATTCGTGCCACCTTTTGACGGTGCAGTAGCTTTTTGAAACTGTCGTAACAGAAGCGGTAATACAGAAAAGCGACCAATGCACAAACACCAGTCGCTATCAGTATGGTTATGAAGTTGTAAAGGGAAAGCGTAAAGCCATTGTCTAATAAGCTGAAATGTTCCCAGTCGGTACGCATGAGCTGTTTTGTATTTAATAGCAGGATAACCGCTACGAACACAAACAGGAGTGTCCCCATTGAAAAGCGATAGACAAGGTGCTTGTCGCTGGCTCTGATACGGTGTCCTTTATTCCAAATCTTTTGCATAAATCAATCACTCCTTTCTGGGTACGAAAAAAGCAGTCAATCCTAAGACTAACTGCTTTGTGTATATGGATATGAAGCTTTCAAACTGGAATTTACTATTCCAGACAATTCAATTCGTATCTTTTGGCTCTGGAATAATAATCTCTTTTCCCTCTTTTTCCATCCGTTTTATAAAGTTATCAAAATGGTCTGTCATACCATCAACAAAAAATGCTTTCTTCTTTCTTCCATTGACATACACATTCATACCACCGCGTTTCATTTTACAATAAGATATGTCTGATATTTTCCAATATCTTCTAAAAATAAACATTTTAATAACCGTGATATTATCTCCTTCAACTTTTATCTCCCACACTCCTTTTAACGGAGCAATCATACCAAAAAGAGTAACTCCAAACCAAATAATAGATAATGGGATAATAATCATCAAATATCTTTTAGAATAAAATTTTTCAGGTTCACTCCAAAATCCCCAGATAAGAACACCAAGCAGAAACAAAGCACCTATTGCACATATAAATGATACATCTGATATTGTTCGAATAGAAAATTTATTTAAAGATTTTGTTGTTTTATGATTTCTTTTTTGCATTATATCTAAAATAAATAAAACGATATATGCAACTAAAATTGTACCTAAATATTTCATGTCTTACCTCCAAAACTTCATATTTGTCCTTTTCTTCATACCCATATTATAACAGTTCCATATATCCGCTACAATGAAAATCTATTTAGCAAACCTATTTTTTTGGTTGTCCCTGCGGTGTATTGTTCTGTGGACTGCCTGCGTTCTGATTGCCTTTATTCTTCAACACAATATCCTCTGCCTTTACATACCAGTCCACATCTGCACCCGTATAGGTCTTTCTTGATACCGTATCGGCTACGGGATTGACAAGCTCCACGACTGCATTGTACGGAAATTCCCTTAACGGTACTTCTGGCGGTACAGATACGGGGATAATGCCACCATGCAGACTGCATTTCAAATCATAGATACGCTTTTTAAGCTGGCTACTCGGTGTCCCGTCCTCGTTCTGCAAGAACACATCACGCACCGCTGTAAACTTTAATTCTCCAAATGTTTTCTCTTTGTCAATAACAAAACCGTTTGATAATCTCATAAATTCTTCACTCCTTTACTTTTCTTCAACTGCTACAATATCATCAGCAACTAACACATAATCGGTATGTCCCATATCCCCGATTGCGTAACCTCTGCCGTATAACTTCGGATTGACAAGTTTTACTTTCTGCTCATACTTGAAATGCTTTTCGCCAGCCTGCACGGGAATTTCCACCACAACATTTTCACCTTTCTGTACGTCAGAATAAAGGTTATAGCTTCGTCTGGTTAAGACCCTGCGGTTATTTTTATCTCTTTCAAAGACTGGCTCGCTTTCGCCTGCAAATTCAAGAGTTCCAAAAGACTGTGCCATATCTGGCACGACATATTTCATTTCCATAGTGTTTTACCTCATTTCTTTCTATTTTTGATAAGTTAATTGATTGTGATTTCTTATTCTGGCGGTTCGAGAAGTACCAGCAATCCCCCAGATAGTAAAGGGTAAAATCAATGCTTACGCACCCTTGACTATCCGTGTTCTTGCAGGTTGTTGGCAGACAAGCCGGAATAAGCGGAAGCCTGCCGTTTGACAGCTTCGGCGGAGAACGTGATTTTTCTTTCCTCATACCGTTACCGCCTTATGATTTCTTCATTTTACGGCGTTTGTAAAGATATGTTCCAGCCAGTCCACCAGCAGACGCAAGCAACATCACGACAAATGCCATTACATTTGTACTGTCGCCCGTTTTGGGACTGTCACTAGGTCTGTTAGGCTTTTCTGGTGTCGGTGGTGTTTCGGGTTTCTCTGGTTCTTCTGGCTTTTCCTTAAAAGTAATCGTCTGTCCCTTATCCTCAATATCCTTATGCTCGGTAACTTTCTTCGGTTCGTCTGGATTGCTTAAATCGTATAATTCCTCAAAAGTTACAAGCTGTTTACCGTCAAGAGAAGTAGCGTCAAAGGTAAAGGTAACTTCCACTTTCATAGTTTCGCTGTCAGCAGTAAACGTATAATCACTTTCCACACGCTTTCCATTGATAAGAAGTTCTGCATTTTCTTCTTTCAACATCTGCCAGCCCACAAGTTTGTACTGTGTACCGACTTCTAAGCCCTCTAAGGTTACGGTATCAATGATTGTAACGTCTTTTCCAGCTTCAAGCTCTTTGTTGCCGTCCTTATCCGTAGCAGTCGTATGAATTTTGATAATACGCTCTGTGATAAGTACGGTTTGCCCGTCGTCCTCAATGTCCTTGTGTTCCGCAACTTTTACGGGTTCGTCTGGATTGCTGAAATCATACAATTCTTCAAAGGTAACAAGGTTCTTGCCACCTAAAGCAGACGCATTGAATGTATAGGAAATTTCCACTTTCATTTCTTCATCATCAGCGACAAAGGTATAGTTGTTTTCTACACGTTTCCCGTCAATGATAAGCTCGGCGTTTTCCTCCTTTAACATCTGCCAGCCTTTTAACTGGTATTTTGTGCCTTTTGTAAGTCCGTCTAATTTGACAGTATCAACGATTGTAACCTCTTTTCCTGCAAGGATAGTCTTTTCGCCGTCCTTGCTGGTTGCTGTGGTATGGATAGAGATTTCTTTTTCGTATTCATCAGTCAAAGTTCCTAAATCAATCACAAGGTTATTTCTTGATACCACGATTTCAAAAGGTGGTATAAGTTCAAAGCCTTTGTTACTATCAGAGCGTAATTCTTCAATGATGTAAGTATCGTAAGGTAATGCACCTTTGCTGTCGTCTGGTTCAGAAGTCCCAAACCACACACCGTCCTCGCTGGTCTGTCCTTTGTTGGTATTGTGTTTATGAGAAGCCCAGTCAGCAGAAGTGGAGAATTGCCCGTTATCATCAGTTACCACTACATGATTTTCGCCCGTCGTCTTGCTTGTGATCCGAAACGGAACATCAGCAAGACGCTTGTGTGTACCTGCACCGATTTTCACACCCTCAATATCTCCACGCTTAATCTGATTATAGATAGAATGGGCTTCGTCGGTTAAGTCCACGATTTTTCCGTTTTCTGTGATTGTAAAATCAATCGGTTTTGCACCGTCAGTTAAGTAACCGTCGGGAGCTTCACTTTCAACGATACGGAATTTTCCATAAGGTAAGAGGTCAGAAGAAGTAGAAGCGATACCCTCAATATCTGTACGAATTGTCTTTACTACTTCATTTTTCTTGTATAGCTTGCCCTCAACCAATACCGCATTATCATTTAAGGAAATGATGTCAAAAGCAGTATCTTTTAATGTGGCACTTCCTTGTGGCTTTGTATCGCCCGTTTCTAAATCTCGTTTCTGAATTTTGACACCGCCACGGATAACCTTGTCTGATACGGAAAACTGGTTACTTCCAGATAGTACGGCAAGGTTGCCGTCCTCGGTAATCTGTGTAAGGTATAAGCCTTTTATCTGTTCGGACTTATCGCCAACCTGCATATATGCACCCTCTAACAAGTAGCCGTTTGGAGCTTTTGTTTCTTCTACGGTTAGCGTTCCAAGTGGAAGAACCGCCTTACCGTCCTGCATATAGAAGCTGTCGCCAGATACCTTGTATGCGTCCGCTAATTTTGTGATGTAATGAGTTGTCCCGTCGCCGACTGTTTCAGCGATTGTCTTTGTAACCCATGTACGAGTAGCTTCGGCAGGGAGATTGTCTTTATTGTAGAAGCCAGCATAATACTTCCACGTAAATTCCGCACCTGCTAGAGAAGCGTTCCCTTGCGGATTGTCTTTCTGTGTTTCCATATCTATCTTGAAAAGCTCAATCAAAGTGTCTGTTACTTTCGGTGTATCTGATACTTTCAAAGTCGCTGTCTTTCCAGCTTTGATTGTTAATGGATAGATTGTTTTATCCATTTTATAGCCTGCTGGTGCGGATAATTCCTTGATATAGACTGTACCAGCCGTTACCTCTACAACGTCTGTATTTCCGTTTTTATCAGTCGTAAAGGTGGCAAGCTGTTTCGTGCAGTCCTTATCAGCAAAGACACCGTATGTCGCACCAGCGACAGAGTAATTTCCGTTACCGTCTGTAATACTGTCATTACTGGAAGTCTTTTGCAGTTTTGCATTTCCGACATTCAGTTTCGCCCAGAATTGTCCTAATTCCTGCCCCTCGCCAGAGTAGATATAACCGCCACATTCATAGCGTCCTCTATTCTCTTTGACAAAGGCTCTTGCACCAGAGAAAACTTCGTCCTGCGTAGCCTTTGGAATTTCATCATAAGAAGCTCGCACGTTATCACATTGCCAGCCAAGATGTACGCTCAATCTCTGCCAGACTACAAGCTGTCCTAAAAGGTAAGCGTGATTTTTGCTTATTCCGCTGTGGCTGTCTGTGTACTGTTTTACATATTCGATAGATAAGGCAACGTCGCTTAGCTGGTCGGCACTCATGCGTGAACTTGCGTCAGCTCTGGTCTTGTAACCATTCTTAAAGTCTGTGTTAATGTCGATACAGTAAGCGTCCTCGCCCTCAACGGTCAAATGTCCCTCATTAAAGGTAGAACCAATCGAACCGTCATTCATTACTTTTTCAACGATACCGACACGCTCTTTTGACTCCGTCCAGTATTGCTTACTTTCTGCATGAACGGGTGTAGTCGGTAAAGCAGTAACGACAGTCGCAAGAGCTAAAAAGCCCGTACACAATCGTTTCCATGTCTTTTTCATAGTTTAATGCTCCTTTCATTTTTGGTAATAAAATAGCCGTCCAATAAGAACGGCTGGAAATAGAAAAGGAACGTCATTTTAGGCGTTCCATAGTCTAAAAGTTATTCAATTTTTTATTGTTTCAATACTGATGTGCTGTACCATATCTTTGCATATCTAGGAAAACTTGCGTATCAAGGCTCATTCGTTAGTAGTAAATAAGTAGTAAATTGATGTGTTTGTTTCCTTGAAAATGCTGATAGATACTGTGTTTTAGCGGATAATCAGATTTTTATTGTGTTTTTGTAATAAAAAATATAATCCGTAATGGCTTGTTCTAGCTTATCAAGCGACTTAA